>Ga0208958_1000800_pt1 | contig 35732 bp, 35 predicted proteins | sample RifOxyB1_FD_184032 | JGI IMG/M metagenome (GOLD analysis project Ga0208958, IMG submission 184032) | Soil microbial communities from Rifle, Colorado - Rifle Oxygen_injection B1 (SPAdes) | ecosystem: Environmental > Terrestrial > Deep subsurface > Rock core/Sediment | place: Rifle, Colorado...
GCACCCCACCAGGGTCTTGCCGGGATGCGAGGACACGTTGCTGACGTTGAGGATGACGGATTCGATCAGCACCTGGCCGCTTTCGGCATCGCGGGATTCCTCGCTGCGCAGTTCCTTGCCGAACATGGCCTTGGCCGGCGTATCGATGGCCGTTTCCAGCCCGAGTTCGCCGGCCAGCGGGCGGGGGTCGGGCAGGTCCAGGATCGCCATCACGCTGCTGCCGGTGAAGGCGATGTGGTCCGTGCCGTGCCCGAACACGCGGATCGGCGAGGCCAAGCGGTATTCGGTCATGAACATGTTCGCCTGCGGCAGCGGCTGCCAGCCCAGGGCGACCGCCTTCAGCGGGTCTTCCAGCGCGGGTGCGAGTGCGGTCAGGCCGGCGATGTCGCCACGGCATTCGATCAAGGACGCGAGGTCGGTCGCGCCGGTCTGGGCGCGCGCGGCGACGGGCAGGGTCAGCGCCGCGCAGGACGCGAGCAACAGGGAGCGCAGCATGGTCAGTCTTCCGCGTAGGGGTCGGCGATGCCGAGTTCGGCCAGGATCTCCCGCTCCAGCTGCTCCATGCACTCGGCCTCCTTGTCGTCCTCGTGATCCCAGCCCAGCAGGTGCAGTGCACCGTGCACGGTCATGTGGGCGTAATGCGCGGCCAGCGGCTTCTTCTGCTCTTTCGCCTCCCGCGCGACCACCGGTGCGCAGATCACCAGGTCGCCTAGCAGCGGCATCTTCACGCCCTTGGGCAGCTTGACGCCCTCGGCCATCTCGGCCGGGAAGCTGAGCACGTTGGTGGCATAGTCGCGCCCGCGGTAATGCCGGTTGAGCGCGCGGCCTTCCTTGCTGTCGACGATGCGGATGGCGAGGTCGGCTTCGCGGATGCGGCCGGCCAGCGCCGCGGCCACCCACTTGCGGAAGCTCACCGCCGACGGGATGCCGGTGCGCGGCAGCGCATAGCTGACGGAAACGTCGAGACGGACGGGGCCTTGGGTCATGTTTTTCGCTCGTCATTCCGGCGCATGCCGGACTTTCAACAGCCGCATGACGGGTCATCCGTTCCGATGTTGCCTGATGACGGGCTCATGCAAGCCAAAGGGAAGACCAACCTGGATCCCCGCTTGCGCGGGGATGACGGCGATCAGGAAGACTGCTCGGCCGACTCCGCATCCTTGCCGTCACGCGCATCGTAAGCCCGCACGATCTTCGCCACCAGCGGGTGGCGCACCACGTCGCGGCTGGTGAAGAAGGTGAACGAGATGCCGTCCACGTCGCGCAGGACGTCCAGCGCATCCTTCAGACCCGACTTCTGGTGCTTGGGCAGGTCGATCTGGGTCAGGTCGCCGGTGACCACCGCCGTGCTGCCGTAGCCGATGCGCGTGAGGAACATCTTCATCTGTTCGATGGTGGTGTTCTGCGCCTCGTCGAGGATGACGAACGCATCGTTGAGCGTGCGTCCCCGCATGTAGGCCAGCGGGGCGATCTCGATGACGTTCTTCTCCAGCAGCTTGACCACCTTGTCCACGCCCAGCATCTCGTACAGCGCGTCGTACAGCGGCCGCAGGTACGGGTCGACCTTCTGCGACAGGTCCCCGGGCAGGAAGCCCAGCTTCTCGCCGGCCTCCACCGCCGGGCGCACCAGGATCAGCCGCTGCACCCGCGACTCGTTGAGTGCCTCCACCGCACTGGCGACGGCCAGGAAGGTCTTGCCGGTGCCGGCCGGGCCGAGGCCGAAGTTGATGTCGTGGGTGGCGATGGCGTGCAGGTACTTGGCCTGGTTGGCGCCGCGGCCACGCACGGTGCCACGCTTGACCTTGATAGCCACGTCCTGAGGCGCGTAACCGTCGTCGGCCACCTGGTCCACGTGGGCGGCCGTCAGGCGCAGGTGGATGGCCTCGCTGTCGAAAGTCTCGCTGGCGGCTTCCTGGTACAGCGCATGCAGCAGCTTTTCGGTCGCGGCCACGGCCTTCGCCGGGCCGGTGACGCGGAAGACGGCGCCGCGGTTGGCGATCTCCACCCCCAGCCGCAGTTCGATCTGGCGCAGGTGGGCGTCGAACGGGCCGGCCAGATTGGCCAGGCGTTCGGTGTTTTCGGGTTCCAGGGTGAATTCGCGCTTGCTGGGGGCAGTCATGGGGCAGGGGTTCGATGTAGTCGGGGGCTAGTGGCGCGTCTGGTCGTCGGCATCCTCGACCGGCCACTGGTTGAACACGTAGACCTCGTCGTCGACCAGGGCCTGGTCGAAGTGGTCGGCATTGGGGGCTTCGTCGCGGTCGACCTGCACCGGTTCGTCCTCCACCGCCACGACCACCCAGCCCTGTTCGCGGATGAACTCGGATGCGCGCCGCATGGGGTCGTCGGCGAATCCGGGTTTCTGGTAGCAGGTGACGTACGCACCGCCGGCTTCAACGAAGTCGGGGCTGTCGGCGCGCGGCCGGGCTTCCAGCGTGAACACCCACAGGCGGGGGCTATCCGAGGAAATGGCGGCGATCCTGGCAAACGCAAGGCGGGCGCGCAGGGTAGCGCGACGGCCTGTGGCCGGCCACCTTCCCGCCGCTCGTCGGAACGGGCTTGAAATTTAATTAAATGGAAAATTAAATAAATTCCATGACAACGACGACACCCCCCCGCCGACACGGGGCCAGGGCGGACGCCCCGCCCAAGGCCGCCCCCCGCAAGCGCGCCCGTGGGCGCCGTCCCACCGCCGAGACGGCCGACCTGCGCGCCACCCTGCTGGACGCGGCGCTGGCCTGTTTCGTCCGTGGTGGCATCGCGGCCACCTCGCTGCGCGATATCGCCAAGGAAGCCGGGGTGACGCCCGCGCTGGTGCACTACTACTTCGGCGACAAGGCGCAGCTGCAGGAAGCGGTGGTGACCGAGCGGTTGCTGCCGGTCGTGGCGAAGATGCGCGCGCCGGTGATGCAGGCCGGGAATGGGGATGTCGCGGGGCTGGTCGCCGGCTTCGTGCACGGCATCGGCACGGTGGTGGCCGAGCATCCGTGGCTGCCCACGCTGTGGGTGCGCGAGATCCTGTGCGAGGGCGGCGCGCTGCGCGAGATGATGATCCGCCAGGTCGGCCCGCTGCTGCCGACGATGATGGCGAGCCGCTTCGCCGCCGCGCAGCAGGCCGGCCAGCTCAACCCCGACCTGGATCCGCGCCTGCTGATGGTGTCGCTGATCGGGCTGACGATGTTCCCGATGGCCAGCGCACCGATCTGGCGCCAGTTGTTCGGCGCCGACGACATCGACTTCAACGACCTGCGCCGGCACACGCTGGTGCTGCTGGATCGCGGACTGGAGCTTGATCATGCGAAGTGAACCGCGAAGCGTCGCGCTGGCGACGGCGATGCTCGTGCTGGCCGCCTGCAGGGCGGACGCGCCGCAGGCCCTGGGCACGCTGGAATGGGACCGGGTGACGCTGCCCGCGCCGGTGGCCGAGAAGATCGTCCGCATCGACGTACGCGAAGGCCAGCAGGTGGTGGCCGGCGCGCCATTGCTGCAACTGGAACTGACCCGTACCCAGTCCCAATTGGCGGCCGCACAGGCCCAGGCCACGCAACGCCGCGAAGCGCTGGCCGAACTGCGTGCCGGTCCCCGCGGCGAGGCCATCGCACAGGCGCGCGCCAGCCTGGCCGCCGCGCAGGCGCAGGCCCGGGATGCCGACGCGTACTACGCGCGCCTGCAGCCACTGGGCCGCCAGCGTCTGGTCGCCGCCTCCGAGGTGGATCGTGCGCGTGCCGCGTCGCAGAGTGCGCAGGCCCAGGTGCGGGTCGCACAGGCCGCGCTGCTGGAACTCGAGCGCGGCACCCGCGCCGAACAGGTCGCGCAGGGCGAAGCGGCCGTCGCTGCGGCGGACGCGCAGGCGCGCGTGCAGGCGGTGACGCTGGAGAAGCTCGATATCGTGGCGCCGCGCGCGGGCCGCATCGACAGCCTGCCCTACAAGCTGGGCGACCAGGCGCCAGTGGGTGCGCCGCTGGCGGTGATGCTGGTGGGCGAGGCGCCCTATGCCCGCGTCTACCTCCCGCAGGCACTGCGCAATCGACTGAAGGTCGGCGACACCGTGCAGGTACGCCTCGATGGCCAGAAGAAGGCCTACGCCGGACGGGTGCGCATGATCCGCAGCGAGCCCAGCTTCACTCCGTACTTCGCGCTGACCGGCCAGGACGCGGAACGGCTCAGCTACCTGGCAGAAATCAGCTTGGGGAAGGAGGCTGCCGGTCTCCCGGTGGGGGCCCCGCTGCAGGTGGTGTCCGATGGCGACGAGTGAGGAAGGACGCGCGATCCGTGTCCGTGGCCTGACCAAGCGCTTCGGCGCACTGGTGGCGGTGGACGATGTCGATCTGGACATTCCGCGTCGTCATGTCTATGGCTTCCTCGGCCCGAACGGCTCCGGAAAATCCACCACCATCCGCATGTTGTGCGGATTGCTCACGCCGACGGCGGGCGACATCGAAGTGCTGGGTCTGCGCATCCCGGAACAGGCCGAGCAACTGCGCACCCGCATCGGCTACATGACCCAGAGGTTCTCGCTGTTCGAGGACCTGACGGTGCGCGAGAACCTGGAATTCCTGGCGGCCGTGCAGGACATCCCGCGCGCGCAGGCGAGGCGAAGGATCGATGAGCTGGTCGAGCAGTACCACTTCCAGGACCGCCAGAAGCAGCTGGCTGGCACGATGAGCGGCGGGCAGAAGCAGCGTCTGGCACTGGCCGGCGCGGTGATCCACCAGCCGGAACTGCTGTTCCTCGACGAACCGACCAGTGCGGTGGATCCGGAATCGCGTCGCGATTTCTGGGAAAAGCTCTTCGAACTCGCCGACGCCGGCACCACGTTGCTGGTGTCCACGCACTACATGGACGAGGCCGAGCGCTGCCATCGCATCGCCATCCTCGATCGCGGCGTCCTTGTCGCGGACGGTACGCCGGACGCGCTGACCGGCGAACTGGCCGGGCGCACGCTGGTGGTGGACGCCGCGCAGCCGCGCCAGGCGCAGAAGGCGTTGGTCGGCCTGCCGGGTGTGATCAGCGTGGCGCAGATCGGCAACCTGCTGCGCGTGTTGATGGCCGAGGACGGACAGGCCGCGGACCGCATCGCGCAAAGCCTGCGCGCAGCCGGCGTCAACGCAAAGGTCTCGGCCGCGCCGGCCAACCTGGAGGATGTCTTCGTCTCGGCCACGCGCGGCCAGCCGGCCCGCGAGGAGGCCGCATGAAGTTCCGTCGCCTGATGGCCGTGATGGTGAAGGAGCTGCGGCAGATACGCCGCGATCGCATCACCCTGGCGATGATCATCGGTATTCCGGTGATGCAGCTGCTGTTGTTCGGCTACGCCATCAATACGAACCTGCGCGACCTGTCGGCCGGCATCGCCGACCAGTCGCGTACGTCCGCCTCGCGCGCGCTGGTGATGGACATCGTCGCCACCGGGGTGGTTAAACCGGTGCAGGAAGCGGCGACGCCGCAGGAACTGGTCGAATCGATGCGCCGCGGCGAGATCAGCATCGGCATCGTCATTCCACCGGACCACGAACGTCGCCGCGCGGAAGGTCGCGAGGCGGTGCAGATCCTCGTCGATGGCAGCGACAATGCGGTGCAGAGCGCCGCCGCGCAGCTGGCGCAGATGCCGCTGGACGGGCGCAGCAGTCCGCTGGCGGCGCGCACGATCAGCGTGGTCGGCTTCTACAATCCGCAGCGGCGCTCGGCGGTGAACATCGTGCCCGGGCTGATCGGCGTGATCCTCACCATGACCATGGTGCTGTTCACCGGCGTGGCCATCGTGCGCGAGCGCGAGCGCGGGAACATGGAGCTGCTGATCGCCACGCCGGTGAGCAGCGCCGAGCTGATGATCGGCAAGGTGCTGCCCTATGTGGCGATCGGCCTGGTGCAGACGACCGTGGTGCTGGCGCTGGGCATGTGGCTGTTCCAGGTGCCCTCGGGCGGCAGCCTGCTGCACGCCTACATCGCCGCCTGCCTGCTGATCGTGGCCAACCTGACGCTGGGCCTGTTGATCTCCACCCGCGCGCAGTCGCAGTTCCAGGCCATGCAGATGACGTTCTTCATCTTCCTGCCGTCGATCCTGCTGTCGGGCTTCATGTTCCCGTTCGCCGGCATGCCGAAGGTCGTGCAGTGGATGGCCGAGGCGCTGCCGCTGACCCACTTCCTGCGCCTGATCCGCGGCGTGATGCTGCGCGGCGCCAGTCTCTGGGAACTGTGGGCGGATGTGCTGGCCTTGCTGGCTTTCACGACGGTGATGATGACGGCGGCGATCCTGCGGTTCCGCAAGCGGCTGGACTGAACGACTCTGGAGTGCGGCAATGGACGAAGCGGCGATCGGTGCAGTGGTGGACGCCATGTACGCGATGATCTCCGGCCCTGCCGGCCCACGTGACTGGTCGACGCAGGACGCGGTCTTCCATCCGGACTGCCGGCAGATCCGCACGGGTGTCGATGCGCAGGGTGCGCCGTGGCGCCTGTCGTTCTCGCTGGAGGAATACCGTGCCAACGCCGACGCGCTGTTGGCAGACATGGATTTCTTCGAGGTGGAGACCGGGCGGGAGATCCGGATCTTCGGCAACATCGCCCACGTCTGGAGCGCCTACGAGGCGCGCCATGCCCCCGCCGATACTGTGCCGGAGAGGCGCGGCATCAACAGCATCCAGCTCTACAAGGGCGAGGAAGGCTGGAAGATCATCCACATGATCTGGGACAACGAGCGCGACGGCGTGCCTCTTCCCGCCGTCGGTTGATGCGTCGACTCAGTCGGCGCCGGCCACGCGCCCGCGCAGCGAGTTGGTCAGCGCCTCGGTGATCACCACGTCGACGAACTGGCCGACCAGGCGCGGGTGGCCGGGGAAGTTCACCGAGCGCATGTTCTCGGTCTTGCCGGTCAGTTCGTTCGGGTTCTTCTTCGACGGTCCTTCCACCAGCACCGACTGCACCGTGCCCACCATGGCCTGCGAGATGCGGGCGGCGTGGGCATTGATGTGCTTCTGCAGGCGGTCCAGGCGGGCGTGCTTGGTGGCGTCGGACACGTCGTCCGGCAGGTCGGCCGCGGGCGTGCCGGGACGGCGCGAGTAGATGAAGGAGAAGCTCTGGTCGAAGCCGACATCCTCGATCAGTTTCATGGTCTTCTCGAAGTCGGCGTCGGTCTCGCCGGGGAAGCCGACGATGAAATCCGAGCTGATCGAGATGTCCGGACGCACCGCGCGCAGCTTGCGGATCTTCTGCTTGAACTCGAGCGCGGTGTAGCCGCGCTTCATCGCCGAGAGGATGCGGTCGCTGCCCGCCTGCACCGGCAGGTGCAGGAAGTTGGCCAGTTGCGGCACGTCACGGTAGGCGTCCACCAGTGAGTCGCTGAACTCCAGCGGGTGCGAGGTGGTGAAGCGGATGCGGCCGATGCCGTCGATCTCGGCGATGGTGCGGATCAGCAGGCCCAGGTCCGCGACTTCGCCGTCGCCGTAGGGCCCGCGATAGGCGTTGACGTTCTGGCCGAGCAGGTTGATCTCCCGCACGCCCTGGGCGGCCAGCTGCGCCACTTCCACCAGCACGTCCTCGAACGGCCGGCTGACCTCGGTGCCGCGGGTGTAGGGCACGACACAGAACGAGCAGTACTTGGAGCAGCCTTCCATGATCGACACGAAGGCCGACGGGCCTTCGGCGCGCGGTTCGGGCAGGCGGTCGAACTTCTCGATCTCGGGGAAGCTGATGTCGACCTGCGGCCTGTTCTGCTCGCGGCGGGCGCGGATCAGCTCCGGCAGGCGGTGCAGGGTCTGCGGGCCGAACACCAGGTCCACGTAGGGCGCGCGCTTGACGATAGCCTCGCCTTCCTGGGAGGCCACGCAGCCGCCCACGCCGATGATCACGTCGCGGCCACCGGCCTTCAGCGCCTTCCAGCGGCCCAGCTGGCTGAAGACCTTTTCCTGTGCCTTCTCGCGGATGGAACAGGTGTTGACCAGCACCACGTCCGCTTCCTCGGGGTTGTCGGTCAGCTCCAGGCCATCGGAGGCGGCCAGCACGTCGGCCATCTTGGCCGAGTCGTACTCGTTCATCTGGCACCCGTGGGTCTTGATGAAGAGCTTTCCGCGCACGACGTCCGGACTGCGCGGCCTGGCCTGCGGCAGGGGGACGAGGGTGGGGTCGGTCACGGCAGGGCCGGCCGTGGTCGGCAGGTCGGGGGCTTGCGTCCCGGTCATGGCGCTTAATCCAGTCGGGTGGGAGGAGCGGGCGGCGTAGTTTACGCGCACGGGCCGGGCCGAGGCGGCCGGAACCGTCCCCTGACGGCGTTGATAGCGGGTATCAGGCCATCCCGGGCCGCGGTGCCGCCGGCTGTTGGAACTCCGACCGGCCGCACAGATTGGAGGAAACCTTTGTTGGACAAGGACTTGGCAACCGCTGGCGAATTGGGGACACTGCGCGGCATGAGGGGGACTCTGACGCTTCTGGCCACGCTGGCCGCGTTGACCGCACTGCCGGCCAGCGCGGGCACGCTGTACAAGTGCACCGGCGCTGACGGTGTGCCGAACTACGTCAGCAAGCGCGTCAGCGGCGCCAGCTGCGAAGTGATCAGCCGCTATACCCCGGACCGGAGCCGCCCGGCGCAGGTCGCCACCGTCTCGCGGCCCGCCACGCCGCCGCCTGCCCTGGGCGCGGCCGTCACGCCGGCCTTGTCCGACTCGGCTGCGGCCATGGTGCCTGCCGCGACGCCGCAGGCCACCCCCCCCGCCACCGGTCCCCGCCGCGTCGTCAGCGGGCAGGTCTATTCCTACATCAAGGACGGCGTGCGGCACTACACCAGCACGCGCCCGCGCGGGGGCACCCAGGTCGCCAGCCTGCGCACCATCAAGTACAGCTACATCGAAACCTGCTTCGCCTGCGGTAACCCGGGCGTGGATTTCGGCCGGCTGCGCCTGAACACCTCCGCCTACCAGGCCGAGATCGCCGCGGCCTCGCGCGAGTTCGGCGTGGAGGAGGCGATCCTGCGCGCCATCATGCACGCCGAGTCCTCCTACAACCCCATGGCGCTGTCGCATGCGGGCGCCCAGGGGCTGATGCAGCTGATGCCGGCCACGGCCCGCCGGTTCGGGGTGACCGACAGCTACAACGCCGGCCAGAACATCCGCGGTGGTGCGCAGTACCTGGCCTGGCTGTTGAAGCGCTTCAACGGCAACCTCACCCTGGCCGCCGCCGGCTACAACGCGGGCGAAGGCGCCGTGGACCGCCACGGCGGCGTTCCTCCCTACAAGGAAACGCAGCGCTACGTGCAGCGGGTGGCCGTGCTGGCCGACCGCTACCGCCAGGCCGTCGCCGCACGCTGAGCCGGGACGGGCGGTCCCGGATGCACGCAAGCCATTGATTCCGCGGCAGCCGTTGTCGGCCCATTAAGCCATCCGTTACACTTTGCCGTCTTTTGCGGCCCGTACCGGTCCATGGGTGCGGCCTTGGCAGCCTTTTTAGCTACCTGATTGTTTTGCGGAGTGCCGGATGGCCATCGATGGGGTCAATGGGCCTGTGAATACGGGCCGACGCCGGTTCCTGACTGCGACCACCGCCGTGGTGGGTGCAGTAGGTGCCGGTATTGCAGCTGTGCCTTTTATCAAGTCGTGGAATCCGAGCGCCCGGGCCAAGCTGGCCGGTGCCCCGGTGACCGCCGACATCAGTGGCTTGCAGGAGGGCCAGCGCCTGATCCTGGAATGGCGCGGCCAGCCGATCTGGATCGTGAAGCGTTCCAAGGCCGTGCTCGACGCGCTGCCCACGCTGGACGCGAACCTTCGCGACCCGCAGTCGGAGAACCTCGACCAGCAGCCGGCCTACATCAAGGGTGAGACGCGCTCGCTGAAGCCGGAGATCTCCGTGCTGGTCGGCCTGTGCACCCATCTGGGCTGCTCGCCCGAGATGGCCGCCGAGATCAAGCCGGAGCCGTACGACCCGAACTGGAAGGGCGGCTACTTCTGCCCCTGCCACAAGTCGCGCTTCGACATGGCCGGCCGCGTGTTCCAGGGCGTGCCCGCACCCACCAACCTGGTGGTGCCGCCGCATTACTACGAGAACGACACGACCATCGTCGTCGGTCTCGACCCGCAGGGGGCATAAGCCATGGCGAACATCTTCACTCGTACCGCCGATGGCGTGATGGACTGGTTCAACGCGCGCGCACCGGGCTTCATGCCCGTGTACCGCAAGCACATGAGCGAGTACTACGCGCCCAAGAACTTCAACATCTGGTACATCTTCGGCGTGCTGTCGATCGTGGTGCTGGTCAACCAGATCCTGACCGGCATCTTCCTGACGATGCACTTCAAGCCGAGCGCGGCGGAAGCGTTCGCCTCGGTCGAGTACATCATGCGCGACGTGGAGTGGGGCTGGCTGATCCGCTACATGCACAGCACCGGCGCCTCGCTGTTCTTCATCGTGGTCTACATCCACATGTTCCGCGGCCTGATGTACGGCTCGTACCAGAAGCCGCGCGAACTGGTGTGGATCCTGGGCATGCTGATCTACCTGGTGCTGATGGCCGAAGCCTTCCTGGGCTACGTGCTGCCGTGGGGCCAGATGTCGTTCTGGGGCGCCAAGGTCATCATCTCGCTGTTCGGCGCCATTCCGGTGATCGGCAACGGCCTGACCGAGTGGATCATGGGCGACTACCTGCCCAGCGACGCCACGCTGAATCGCTTCTTCGCCCTGCACGTCATCGCGCTGCCGCTGGTGCTGCTGCTGCTGGTGGTGCTGCACATCTTCGCCCTGCACGAAGTCGGTTCGAACAACCCCGACGGCGTGGAGATCAAGAAGGGCCCGAAGGGCAACCGCTGGTCGCCCACCGCGCCGGCCGACGGCGTGCCGTTCCACCCGTACTACACGGTGAAGGACGGCTTCTATGTCGGCGGCTTCCTGATCATCGCGGCCTTCATCGTGTTCTTCGCCCCCGCCATGGGCGGCTGGTTCCTGGAGCACGACAACTTCACCGAGGCCAACAAGCTGGTCACGCCGGCGCACATCAAGCCGGTGTGGTACTACACGCCCTACTACGCGATGCTGCGCGTGGTGCCCGACAAGCTGGGCGGCGTGCTGGTGATGTTCGGCGCCATTGCGATCCTGTTCCTGGTGCCGTGGCTGGACCGTGCGAAGGTGAAGTCCTACCGCTACCGTGGCCTGATGTCCAAGGTGCTGCTGGGCCTGTTCGCGATCAGCTTCGTCTGGCTGGGCAAGATCGGCGCCGGCCCGGGCACGGACCCGGTGGAAACCATCGTCGGCCGCTTCCTGACCGGCTTCTACTTCCTGTTCTTCCTGACCATGCCGATCTGGACCAAGATCGACAAGACCAAGCCAGTGCCCGAGCGGGTGACGACGCATGACTAAGACTTTCGCCTCTCGCCTAGCTGTCTTCGCCAGCGGGTTGCTGATCTCGTTTTCCGCGTTCGCCGCCGGCGGCGGCGCCACGCTCCAGGCCGGCAACGACCTGAGCGACCGCGCCTCGCTGCAGCGCGGTGCGCAGCTGTACATGAACTACTGCGCGGGCTGCCATTCGCTGAAGTACATGCGCTACTCGCGCATGGCCGAGGACCTGGGCCTGACCGAAGACGAGGTGATGAAGAACCTCAACTTCACCGGCGCCAAGTTCGGCGAGCAGGTGCAGGTGTCCATGCCTGCCGCGGGCGGCGAGAAGTGGTTCGGCAAGATGCCGCCGGACCTGAGCGTGATCTCGCGCGTGCGTGGTAGCGACTGGATCTACACCTACCTGAAGTCCTTCTATCTGGACGAATCGCGCCCGCTGGGCTGGAACAACAAGCTGTTCCCCAACGCCTCCATGCCCAACCCGCTGTGGGAGTTGCAGGGCCTGCAGCACGCCGAGTTCGGTCCGGTCGATCCGGCCACCGGCGAGCGCCACGTCGAGGGCCTGAAGGTGGCCCAGGCCGGCCGCCAGAGCGCGCCGGAGTTCGACCAGACCGCGCGCGACATCACCAACTTCCTGGAGTATGTCGGCGAGCCGGCGGCCCTGAAGCGCCAGAGCATCGGTGTGTGGGTGATCCTGTTCCTGGCCGCGCTGACGTTCCTGGCCTACCTGCTGAAGCAGGAGTACTGGAAGGACGTCCACTAACGACGTCGCGCGTCCGACGCCACGGGTGCGGGCCGCATGCCCGCACCCGAAGGGTCAAAGCCGGCCGGGTTTGCTTGGCTTTTCCCGGCGGGGATTGCACACTCAGGGACCGTGGCGACCGTCAGCAAGGGGCTGGCGGCGTCGGTGCGATCGGCGGATTCCGGTCGTCGGAGAGCCGTGAATGGCTGCGAGCCCACGTATGCGCAATACACTGACGTTGTTTTCCTCCACCGATGACGTGCTGTGCCACCGCGTACGGCTGGTGCTCGCCGCCAAGGGCGTCACCTACGACCTGGTGCCGGTGGACCCGCAGAATCCGCCCGAAGACCTCATCGACCTCAATCCCTACCATTCCGTGCCCACCCTGGTGGAGCGCGATCTGGTGCTGTACGCCGCATCCGTCGTCAGCGAATACCTGGACGAGCGCTATCCGCATCCGCCGCTGATGCCCGTGGACCCGCTTTCGCGTGCGCGCCTGCGGCTGGCGATGCTGCGCATCGAGCACGACTGGGTGCCGCAGGTGCAGGCGATCCAGCTGGGCAACAAGCAGCAGGCCGAGGCCGGCCGCAAGCGCCTGAAGGAACTGCTGACCGCGTCCGTGCCGCTGTTCAAGGCCAGCAAGTTCTTCCTCAATCCCGAAATGAGCCTGGCCGACTGCGCGATGGCCCCGATCATCTGGCGCCTGCCGTCGCTGGACGTGCCTCTGCCGAAGGACGGCAAGGCCATCGACGACTACGGCAACCGCATCTTCCGCCACCCCGGATTCCTGCGCAGCCTGACCGACGCGGAAAGGAAGCTGCGCGAGATCCCGGCCTGACCGGCGAACCCGCCGGGCCTGGCTGCGCGCCGCCACGCCGCGATGGCCGCCGAGAAATGAAATGACCGACGCCTCCTCCCGCATGACCAGCCACCGTCCGTACCTGCTGCGGGCGTTGAACGAATGGATCGCCGACAACGGCATGACCCCGCACCTGCTGGTGGACGCCACCCAGGCCGGCGTCCAGGTGCCGGCGAGTGCGGTGAAGGAAGGCAAGGTGGTACTGAACATTGCCGAGCGTGCGGTCGTGCGGCTGATGATCGACAATGACGCTGTCAGTTTCACCGCGCGCTTCGGGGGTGTCAGTCAGCCCGTCTACGTGCCCATCAGCGCCGTGCTGGCGATCTACTCCCGCGAGACGGGGCAGGGCATGGCGCTGCCGGAAGACGTGACGCACGATGCCGATACGGGCGAAGAAAGCGGCGATGACGCGCCCGCGACGGATACCCCGCCCGATGACCACACCCCGCCGCCCGGCGGCAAGCGCCCGCCTTTCCTGCGCGTGGTGAAGTAACCCAGATCGCCTGGCGTCTGCCGGGGCGCCGCAGGGTTCTCAGTGCGGGCCCAGCGGCGTAACCGACGGCGCCACCGGGCCCACGAACGACACTAGCCGTCCCTGGCGCAGGACCAGCCGGCCGACATGGCGGTCGGTGCCGTCGTGCGAATACTCGAAGCGGAAACTGCGCTCGAATCCCAGCCAGCCGTCCTCGCCGCGGCGCAGGCGCAGGCCGTTGGCGTGCACGCTCTGGTCCAGCCAGATCACCCCCGCCGCCTTGCAGGCGTTGCGGCCCAGCTCGCCGGCGCGTTCCGCCGCGGCACGCGCCGCATTCCAGTAGGCGAAACCGGCGCCGGCCGCCAGCAGCCACAGCAGGGCACTCAGCGGCGACACGCAGGACTCATGGTGCAGGGCCCAGCTTCATCGACAGGTCGATGGCGCGGACGTGCTTGGTCAGGCCGCCGATGGAGACGAAGTCCACGCCGTCGGCGGCGATGTCGCGGAGCGTGGTCATGTCCACGCCGCCCGATACTTCCAGCGGAATACGCCCGTCGAACGGCGGGGACTTGGCGCGACGGACCGCTTCACGACGCGACGCGGCATCGAAGTCGTCGATCAGGATGCGCTCGCAGCTTTCGGTCAGCGCCTCATCCAGTTGCGCGAGGGTTTCCACTTCCACGATCAGTGGCAGCGTGGGCTGCGCGGTGCGGGCGGCACGGATCGCGGCCGTGAGCGAGCCTGCAGCACGCACGTGGTTTTCCTTCAGCATTACGGCGTCGTACAGGCCGATGCGATGGTTCTGTCCGCCGCCGCAGCGGACGGCGTACTTCTGCGCCAGGCGCAGGCTGGGCAGGGTCTTGCGGGTGTCGAGGATGGTGCAGCCGGTACCACGTACGGCATCCACGTACGCGGCTGTGGTGGTGGCCGTGCCCGACAGCGTCTGCAGGAAGTTCAGTGCGGTACGTTCGGCGGTGACCAGGGCGCGCGTGCGGCCCGACAATGTGGCCAGCACGGTGCCGGCCTGGACCCGGTCGCCGTCCTGCACGTGCCAGTCGATGCGCACCTCCGGATCGAGCGCGCGGTGACAGGCGTCGAACCACGGGCGGCCCGCGACGACGGCGTCTTCCTTGCAGAGCAGATAGGCGATGTCGGCGGCGTCGGGCAGCAGCGCGGCGGTGACATCCCCGCTGCCGACATCCTCGGCCAGCGCGCGCGCGGCATCCGAGGCCACGAGGTCCGCGGGTGGGGGCGTCGGACGCAGGCTCATCGGGCGGGGAAGTCGTCGACCTGCGCGGTGGCGATCGCTTCCTCGGCGAGCAGGACGGGAATGCCGTCCTCGACGCGGTAGACGGTCTTGCGGTCGTGCGTCACCAGGGCTTCGCGCAGCGCCTCGGCCTGCGGTGCGTCGTCGGCGCGCTTGACCTGGCCCGCGGCGATGGCGCGGTTCAGCGCTTCCAGCCCGCGTGTCTCCAGCACGGCCAGCGGCTGGCGGGTGGTGGGGCAGCACAGCAGGTCCAGCAGTTTGCGGTCCATGGAGGTGGGGGCTCGATCGGTGATTCAGTCAGGAGGGTAGAATACGTCTTTGCGACCGAGGACGGCCATGACCGCCAGCGTATCCAGCCCCGTGGTGGGCATCGTGATGGGTTCCCGTTCCGACTGGGACACCATGCAGCACGCCGCGCAGAAGCTGGAGGCGCTGGGCGTGCCCTACGAGGTGAAAGTGGTCTCGGCGCACCGCACGCCCGACGTGCTGTTCTCGTACGCGGAAGCCGCCGCCCCGCGCGGCCTGCGGGCGATCATCGCCGGCGCCGGCGGCGCGGCCCACCTGCCCGGCATGCTGGCGGCCAAGACCGCGGTGCCCGTGCTCGGCGTACCGGTGCAGTCGAAGGCGCTCAATGGCATGGATTCGCTGCTGTCCATCGTGCAGATGCCGGCCGGCATCCCTGTGGCCACGTTCGCCATCGGCAACGCGGGTGCCGCCAATGCCGGCCTGTTCGCTGCGGCGATGCTGGCGGCGGAACATCCGGCCATCGGTGAGGCGCTGGCCGCGTTCCGCGCGCGCCAGACCGATGACGTGATGGCGCACGACGACCCGCGTCAGCCACTATGACGACGGTCGGCATCCTGGGCGGAGGGCAGCTGGCACGCATGATGGCGCTCGCCGGCGCGCCCCTGGGCTTGCGCTTCCTGGTGATGGACACCGCGGCGGACGCCTGTGCGGGCCAGTTCGCGCCGCTGCTGGTCGGCGACTACCGCGACGAGTCGGCACTGGCCGAGTTCGCATCGAAGGTCGACGTGGCCACCTTCGATTTCGAGAACGTGCCCGCGGAGAGCGCGGAGTGGCTGGCGCAGCGGGTTTCCGTGTTTCCCAATCCCCGCGCGCTGGCGGTGGCGCAGGATCGCCTGGTCGAGAAGAGCCTGTTCCGCGAGCTGGGGATTCCCGTCGGCGCCTTCGCCGATGTCGGTAGCCTCGACGCGCTGCGCAGCGAAGTCGATCGGCTCGGGGGCGCCTGCATCCTCAAGACGCGTCGACTGGGCTATGACGGCAAAGGGCAATTCCGCATCAAGTCGCCTGCCGACGTGGATGCGGCCTGGCACGCGCTGGGTGCGCAGGCCGGGACCGTGGGCCTGATCGTCGAAGCCTTCATTCCGTTCGAGCGGGAACTATCCGTTGTCGCCGTGCGTGGCCGCGATGGCGAGTTCCGCACCTGGCCGTTGACCGAAAACTGGCATGTCGACGGCGTATTGTCGGCCAGCCTGGCACCGGCACAGGTCGATGCGGTGCTGGCCGAAGCGGCGTATGCGCACGCGCGGAGGTTGGCGGAGTCGCTCGACTACGTGGGTGTGTTCGCGCTGGAGCTGTTCTATCGGGACGGCGAACTGCTCGCCAACGAGATGGCACCGCGCGTGCACAACTCGGGCCACTGGACCATCGAGGGCGCGGAAACCTCGCAGTTCCAGAACCACCTGCGCGCCGTGCTGGGCCTCCCGCTCGGCGAGACGCGCACGCTGGGCCATGCCTGCATGTTGAACTGGATCGGCGAGATGCCTGACGCCGCGTCTGTCCTGCAGGAGGCCGGTGGCCACTGGCACGACTATGGCAAGGAACCACGCGCCGGACGCAAGGTCGGCCACGCCACGCTGCGGGCCGACGATGCCGCAGCGCTTGCCCATGCGCTGGCGCGCGTCGGTGTCGCCCTTGGGCGGCAGGCGCAGGTCGCGCCGGTCGTCGCGCGGCTCACGGCCTGACGTCGGCGACCGCCTGAAGCGAAGAACGGCCGGATCACCCGGCCGTTCTGCATTGCGCGATGCCGCGCCTCAGCGGCAACGCCCGAACCTGTCCGGTGACGTGCCCGGCCCGCCCCTCGGGCCCGGCGGATTCTCCCAGTTGGTACCGCGGCCACCGCGCGGTCCCGGCGGGTTGTGGTCGAGGTCGAACCAGCAGCGCCTGGCCTGGTTCCACAGGCCGTAGCGCGGGTGCCAGTACCCATACTGCGGGTTGAAGTAGTAACCGTTCTTGACGACGACGAACTCGTAGCGCTTCCCGCCGTGGCGGTACCAGCGCCGGTCGGGCGACGTGCCGGGACCGCCCTTCCAGCCCGGCGGATTCTCCCAGTTGGTGCCGCGGCCGCCGACCGGTCCGGGTGGGTTGTTGTCGCGATCGCGTGGCGCGGCGTCAACATTCGCCGACATCGCGAGCAGGGCGGTGAGCAGGGATCCAGCCAATCCGTAACGCAGTGCCATGGTGTTCTCCTCGGGTGGGACCACGCTCGGGGAACGCCTGCATCGCAGTGCGTGTTGACACCAGGGCGGCCGGGATTCATCCCGCAGCCAGCGTCGCGAAACGGAAACGGCCGGGTGTCCCCGGCCGTTTTCGCGTGGTGCGGGCGCCTGCGATCAGCGCAGGTTGCCGGCCACGAAGTCCCAGTTGACCAGGGCCCAGAAGGACTCGACGTACTTCGGGCGCGCATTGCGGTAATCGATGTAGTAGGCGTGCTCCCACACGTCGATCGTCAGCAGCGGCTTGTCCTCGCCGGTCAGCGGGGTGGCGGCATTGGAGGTGCTGACCAGCGCCAGCGAACCGTCCGGGCGCTGCACCAGCCAGCCCCAGCCGGAGCCGAAGGTGCCGATGGCGGTCTTGGTGAACTCTTCCTTGAACTTGGCGAAATCGCCGAAGGTCTTGTTGATCAGTTCGGCCAGCTTGCCGGTCGGCTCGCCGCCGCCATTGGGCTTGAGGCAGTTCCAGTAGAAGGTGTGGTTCCAGACCTGCGCGGCGTTGTTGAACATGCCACCCTGCGACTTGCGCACGATCTCTTCCAGCGACGCATCGGCGAACTCGGTGCCTTCGATCAGCTTGTTGAGGTTGTCCACATAGGTCTTGTGGTGCTTGCCGTAGTGGAAGTCGATGGTCTCGCCGGAGATGTGCGGTTCCAGGGCGGTGCGGTCGTAGGGCAGGGGGGGCAGTTCGATGGCCATGGCTCGGTTTCCTTGTGCTAGGCGGGTCAAGAGGCATGCCGGGCATCGTCGGAGCGATGCCAGGGCTTACAATGGGCAATCCGCCGGCGAGGCCTGCGGAGCGGACCGAAAGTGTACCCGACGGTGGTTGCCAAACCGTCAAGGAAGGAGAAATCAGCATGCCGGTGATGGAACGCATCCAGGCCGAAGTGGATGGCCACCCGATCGTCCTTTTCATGAAGGGCACGCCGCAGTTCCCGATGTGCGGCTTCTCCAGCCGCGCGGTGCAGGCACTGCGCGATGCGGGCGCCGAGCACCTGTACACGATCAATGTGCTGGAGGAGCCGGAGATCCGCGCCAACCTGCCGCGTTACTCCAACTGGCCCACGTTCCCGCAACTCTTCATCAACGGCGAACTGATCGGCGGTTGCGACATCACCCTGGAGCTGCACGAGTCCGGTGAGCTGCAGCGCATCGTCGCCGAGGCGCTGTCGCCGTGAGCCTGGTCGGGCTGCCCACCCGCGCGCCGCGCGCGCTGGACCAGCGCGTCATCCTGGTCAGCGGTGCGCACGGTGGCTTGGGCAGTGCGGCCGCCGTCGCCTGCGCACGTGCGGGCGCCACGGTGGTGCTGCTGGGCCGCAAGCTGCCGAAGTTGAATCGCGTGTACGACGCAGTGGCGCAGGCCGGTGCGGAGCCCCTGCTGTATCCGCTCGACCTGGAGGGCGCATCGCCCGACGACTATGCGGAACTCGCCGACCGCCTGCGCGCGGAACTGGGACATCTGGACGGCGTGCTCCACTGTGCCGTGGAGTTCAAGGGGCTGACGCCACTGGAGCACACCGACCCGGCGGCCTTCGCGCGGGTGATGCATGTCAACCTGACGGCGCCGTGGTGGCTGTCCCAGGCGTGCCTGCCGCTGCTGCGGCAGGCGCAGGACGCGGCGCTGGTGTTCGCACTGGACGATCTGGAACGTGTCGGTCAGCCCTACTGGGGCGCTTACGGCATCGCCCAGCATGGTCTCGCCGCGATGGTGGGCATGCTGCATGCGGAATTGGCCTCGTCGTCCGTCCGCGTTTCCGCCCTGCAACCGGGTCCGATGCGTACCGGGCTGAGGTCGCGCGCCTATGCGGACGACAACGACCTGCAGGCCCGCGAGGCGACCGATTACGCCGATGCCTGCGTCACCTTGTTGTCGTCTGCGGGTGCCGCCCACCGCGGCCAGGTCTGGAAAGTGCGCGCATGACCATCCTGTCGGCGGCGATGCTGCTGTTCCTGATCCTGGACCCGCTGGGCAACATCCCGGTGTTCCTCAGCGTGCTGAAGCCGCTGCCGACCCGGCGGCAGCGCATCGTGGTGGTCCGGGAGCTGCTGATCGCGCTCGCTGTGCTGATGCTGTTCCTCTGGTGCGGCAAATACGCCCTGGACCTGATGCACCTGCGCCAGGAGTCGGTGGCCATCGCTGGCGGCATCGTGCTGTTCCTGATCGGTGTGCGGATGATCTTCCCGCGCCCCGAAGGACTGATGGGCGAGACGCCCGGCGGTGAACCCTTCATCGTGCCGCTGGCCATCCCGCTGGTCGCCGGCCCCTCCGGCATGGCCGCCGTCATGCTGATGGGCAGCTCCGAGCCGGACCGGCTGGGGGACTGGAGCCTGGCCCTGCTGATCGCCTGGGCGGCCACGGCGGCCATCCTCATTTCCGCCACGGTGCTCTACAAATGGCTGGGCAGGAGCGTACTGACGGCGATCGAGCGCCTAATGGGCATGCTTCTTGTAGCCATCTCCGTGCAAATGGTGCTGGACGGGGTGGGAACTTACCTCAAGCTGACGCCCCCCAACATCTGATCGGCGGCCAAGACAACAGGCGCCAGATCCGGCTTCCAGAGCGGCTGCGAACGGTGCACAGCGGTCATGTTGCGTCGCGGAACTTTGTCATGCCGCGGTCACAAAATGGTCCTATCGTGTTAACCTGTTATTAACCTCCGCGGACGCCGCGTGGGCCATGGGAACCCCTAGCACGCCCTTCAGAACCGACCCCACCGGGTGGTTCCGCACGTCTCGTCAGCCAGCTTCGCCACATCACTCCCGTACCGAGGTTTATCCGATGAACCAATCCCGTCGTCTTCGCCTGTCCAAGCTCAGCCTTGGCCTCGTCGTCGCACTCGCCGCCGCGCCCGCCTTTGCGCAGAGCACCTCGGCCGGTGTGGGCGGCCTGGTCACCGACAATGGCGGCCAGCCCGTCGCCGGCGCCGAGGTGACCATCACCCACGTCGAATCCGGTACGGTCAGCCGCGCCACCACCGACGCCAGCGGTCGCTACAACGCACGCGGCCTGCGCGTGGGCGGTCCGTACCAGATCACCGTGACCAAGGCCGGCTCGGGTACGAAGACCGAAGACGGCGTGTTCCTGAACCTCAACCAGGTCAACACCGTCAACGCAGCGCTGACCGGCGACATGACCACGCTGGAAACGGTCACCGCGATCGGCGTTGCGGGCGGATCGGAAGTGTTCAGTGCGTCGAAGATGGGCACGGGTACCACGGTGTCGCGGGAAGCGATCGCGGCCGCTCCTTCGATCGGACGCAACATCCAGGACATCATGCGCATGGATCCGCGCGTGTCGCAGATCAGCAAGGCTGACGGCGCCATCTCTGCCGGTGGCCAGAACACGCGTTACAACGCGATCCGCATCGACGGCGTCAGCACCAACGATCCCTTCGGCCTGGAGTCGAACAACCTGCCGACCGAGCGCCAGCCGGTTTCGATCGACGCGATCGAGGAAGTCAAGATCGATCTGGCCAACTACGACGTGACCACCACCGGCGGTACCGGCGCGGTCGTCAACGCGGTCACCAAGTCGGGCACGAACGAGTTCCACGGTTCGGTGTACGGGGTCTACCGCAATGACGACATGGTGGGCGACGACCGCAACGGCAATCCGTTCACGGGCTTCAACAAGGAAGAAACCTACGGCTTCACCCTCGGCGGCCCGCTGCTGAAGGACAAGCTGTTCTTCTTCGCCAACTACGAGAAGTTCAAGCGTGGCGCCCCGGGTCCGGATCTGGAGAACACGCCCTACGGGCGCGGCCAGATCACCGACGCCAACATCGCCGCCATCCAGGCCGCTGCCGACACCTGGGGTTTCGACGCCGGCTCGCTGCTGGGTGCCGATTCGCTGGACACCGACATCGAGGAATACGCGGTCAAGCTGGACTGGAACATCAACGAGGCCCATCGCGCCAACATCCGTTACAGCAAGCTGACCCAGGACGTCGCGAAGCTGCCGCCGAGCAGCTGGAACAGCGCGATCTCGCTGAGCTCGCACTGGTACAACCAGAACAAGACCTTCGAAAGCACGGTCGCGCAGCTGTTCAGCGACTGGAGCGACAATTTCTCCACCGAACTGAAGGTGTCGCGCCGCGAGTACGATGCCATTGCGCAGCCGACGTCCAATCTGCCGCACATCCGCATCGATTTCGGCAACAACCAGGTGCTGCTGGGCACGGAACAGAACCGTCACGTCAACGTGATCCAGACCAAGGAGAACAGCCTGTTCTTCGCGGGCAACTGGTTCGTGGGCGACCACACCATCAAGTTCGGTGTGGACTACGCCGAGAACGACATCTTCAATTACTACGGCCGCAACCAGAACGGCTACTACCGCTTCACCAGCCTGGCGAACTTCATCGCGGGCAATCCGAGCGAGTACGACTATCGCGCCCCGCTGCCCGGCGGAAGCTACGCCGACATCCCGGCGGAGTTCACCATCAAGAACACGGGCTTCTTCCTGCAGGATACGTGGGCGGTCAACTACAACCTCAGCCTGCTGTTCGGCCTGCGCGGCGATAAGCCCTCCTTCGGTGGCGAGCCGATCTACAACGAGTGCATCTCGTCGGCTCCCAATGCGGCCGGGACCGGCCCCGCCAACTGCCGCTTCGGTGGGTTCGGTTACGACAACCGCCAGTTGATCGACGGCATCCTGTGGCAGCCGCGCGCCGGCTTCAACTACACCTTCGACAGCGATCGCCCCACCCAGTTGCGCGGCGGCGTAGGCTTGTTCATGGGTGCGGCACCGAATGTGTGGCTGTCGGGTGCCTACCAGAACACCGGTCGCCAGTATGTCGAATACTCGGTCCGCAACAGCGGCGGCATCGGTCCGATCTTCAGCCCGGATCCCAACAACCAGCCGACCAACTTCGCGACGGGCACGCCGCGTCAGAACGTGGACATCATCCACCCGGACCTGGAGCAGCCGTCGGTTTGGAAGGCGAACCTCGCATTCGATCACGAGCTGCCCTGGTACGGCCTGGTCGCGTCGGCCGAGCTGCTGTTGACCCGGGTGAAGGATGCGATCTACCTGGAGCGTCTGGACCTGGGTGCGCCGAACACCATCGCCGGTCCGGACGGCCGCGTCATGTACTGGAACAACAACGGTCTGGACGCTTCGCGCTGGCTGACCAGCCTCAGCTCGGCATCCGGTGGCACGCAGCGCTACAACCGTCCTTCGTACGTCGGCGACGTCATGCTGCTGCGCAATACCGACAAGGGTCACAGCCAGCAGCTCACTGTCAGCCTTGAGAAGCCCATGTCGGAGAACTGGTCGTGGATGGTGGGTTACACCTACACCGCGGCCAAGGAAGTCAGCCCGTTGACCAGCTCGCAGAACACGTCGAACTGGAACAACAATCCGATGTTCAACGCCAACGAGGACGTGCTGGTCAATTCGCGCTATGCGATCAAGGACCGCATCAGCGGCGCGCTGACGTTCAAGAAGGCGTTCTTCGGCGACTACGCGACCACGGCGTCGCTGTTCTATGAAGGCCGCAGCGGTCGTCCGTTCAGCTACGTCTTCTGGAACGATGCCAACGGCGACAGCCGCACCTTCAACGACCTGTTCTATGTGCCGAACGGCCCGGGCGATGTGGTGTTCACCAACCTCACCCAGAACGGCGTCACGACCACCGGCGCGCAGCAGGAAGCGGCGTTCTTCGAGTGGCTGGCCAAGCATCCGGAACTGCAGCGTTACGCGGGTAGTTATGCCCCGGCGAACGAGTTCCGCGCTGGCTGGACGAACAGCTTCGACCTGCGCATCAGCCAGGAGCTCCCGGGCTTCTGGAAGGGCCACAAGTCGTCGCTGACGCTGGACATCATGAACGTCGGCAACCTGCTCAACAAGAAGTGGGGCCTGATCGAGGACGCCGGTTTCAACTCCAACCTGGCAGTGGCGAACTTCGCGGGCATCTGCAACGCCGCTTCGATCAGCAGCGGCGTCTGCCCGGTGGGTTCTGAAGGCAAGTACGCCTATCACTTCACCGGCGCGCAGGACTTCCAGATCCAGGAAGTCAACGGCGACGGCGTGAATACCGGCGTCTCCCGTTGGGCAGCCCAGGTGACGCTGCGCTACGAGTTCTGATCGCTGCAGTCATGCAAGACCGAAACGGCCGGGGAAACCCGGCCGTTTTCTTTTGGGCGGGCTCCTCTTGCTGCGGGGACTGCGCTAAAGTCCCGCTCCTGACGAACGAGAACAGGAAAACCCCATGAGTGAAACGGCATCGAGGGCGTTGCCGGTCCAGGACGCGCGCATCTATCCGCGTGGCGGCCTGGACGTGCTTTCCCGCGCGGAAGTGGCGCGCCTGCGCGACGCCTCCGCGGGCGGCATGCACGAACTGCTGCGCCGCTGCGCACTGGCGGTGCTGACCAGTGGCAGCGCCTCGGACGATCCGCGCGCCGCACGCGATCTGTACCCCGACTTCGATATCCAGGTGCTGCAGCAGGACCGCGGTGTGCGTATCGACCTGATCAACGCACCGGCCATGGCGTTCGTGGATGGCGAGATCATCCGCGGCGTGGCCGAGCTGCTGTTCGCCGTGGTACGCGACCTGGCCTACACGGCCATTGAGCTGGGGCCTGAGTATGCGGCCGACCTCGAATCGTCGGCGGGCATCACCAACGCCGTCTTCGGCCTGCTGCGCAACGCGCGCATCCTGAGGCCGAGCGACCCCAACCTGGTGGTCTGCTGGGGCGGTCACTCCATCTCGCGCGACGAGTATCTCTACACCAAGCAGGTGGGCTACGAGCTGGGCCTGCGCGGCCTGGACATCTGCACCGGCTGTGGCCCGGGTGCGATGAAGGGGCCCATGAAGGGCGCGACCATCGCGCACGCCAAGCAGCGCCGCAGCAGGACGCGCTACATCGGCGTGACCGAGCCGGGCATCATCGCCGCCGAGTCGCCCAACCCCATCGTCAACCACCTGGTGATCATGCCGGACATCGAGAAGCGCCTGGAGGCCTTCGTCCGAATCGGCCACGGCATCATCGTGTTCCCGGGCGGCGTGGGTACGGCGGAGGAGATCCTGTACCTGCTGGGCATCCTGCTGCACCCGGACAACGCCGACCTGCCGTTCCCGCTGATCCTCACCGGACCGACCATCGCCGCGCCGTACTTCGAGCAGATCGACCGCTTCATCCGGCTGACGCTGGGTGACGCGGCCGCCGAGCGCTACGAGATCGTCATCGGCGACCCGGTGGCCGTGGCGAAGAAGATGGGCGCCGGCATCCGCCGCGTGCGCGAATACCGGATCGAACAGAAGGATTCGTTCTTCTTCAACTGGGCCATCCAGATTCCCGAGGACTACCAGCAGCCCTTCGTGCCGTCGCACGAGGCCATGGCTGCGCTGCAGCTGCGGCCCGGACGCGCCGTGCACGACCTGGCGGCGGACCTGCGTCGCGCCTTCTCCGGCATCGTGGCGGGCAACGTGAAGGAAGACGGCATGCGCCGGATCGAGGAATTCGGTCCGTTCGAAATCCACGGCGAACCCGCGATGATGCAGGCCCTGGATGCGCTGCTGCGGGCGTTCGTGGAACAGCGGCGCATGAAGATCGCCGGCGAGTACAGGCCGTGCTACCGCGTGGTGACCTGAGCGGTCACGGCGTCAGTGGAATCCGGATGACGGCGGTGTAGCGTCCTTCCGCCGTCGTCGTCCGCACGCTGCCGCGTCCATGCGTCATGGCCTGGATGCGGGCGCGGACGGCATTCAGGCCCACCTGATGGCCCGTAGTGGGGCGTACCGGCGCCGAGGGCAGGGCATTGGCCACCGTCACCTCCAGCCAGTCGCCGTTCGTCGCCACCTGCAGGTGCACATCGCCTCCCGTCGCCACGGGCTCCACCCCATGGCGGATCGCGTTCTCGACCAGCGGCTGGATCGACAGTGCGGGCACGGACAAAGCGGGCAGGGCCACCGGCACCTGCCACTCCACGCGCAGGCGATCGCCGAAACGAAGGCCTTCGATCTCGAGGTAGCGCCGCACCAGCGCAAGCTCATCTGCCAGCGTGATCTCTCGCGGCCCCGCCAGCGCGGCACGGAACAGGTCCGACAGGTCCAGCAGCAGCCGCTCCGCCTCCTCCGGACGCTGGTGCACCAGCGCAGCGCCGGTATTGAGGGTGTTGAACAGAAAGTGGGGGCGGATGCGGGCCTGCAGGGCCTCCAGCTCGGCCTGCTTGGCGCGGACGGCCAGTTGGCGGGCGCGCCAGTGGTTGTGGAACGCGGCAAGTCCCAGCAAACCCACCGTGACCGCGATTCCTGTACAGGACAGGAGCGTGGCGCGCCAAGCGCCGGTCGACATGCCCCAGTCATTGCCAAGCAGCAGCCACGCAGCACCGAGTGCGCCCCAGGTGAACACTGCCAGCAGTGCGATGGCCAGGCAGGCAATCAGCAGCGGGCGAACGCGGGAGAGTGGATGACGCAACGCATAGAGAGTGCCCAGCGACAGCAGCAGTACCCACTGGATGCAGAGGGACGCCAAGCCGAAGTAGCTCCAATGGTCGTCGGTTGCCCCAGGAGCGATCGTGAGCAGTAGCGCCAGTCCCTCTCCCGCCATGATGGCCCAAAGGATGACGGACGGCTGCCAGAGGGCGTCGAGCGGCGTGACGGTGGCGTGGTCAGATGGCATGGCGGGCCAAGGAGGGCGGGTCCATTCATGATGCCCTTTTGGCGGTGGAACGGCAGCCTTGGCCGCTTGGGAAGCGCTTAAGGCCGTTCATCGGCTACCCGCTGGCGTGGCCGGATGCCAGTGTTTAGGGTGCAGGCTCGTCAATCGGGGGGATTGGATTCCATGCTGAGTCAGGGCGGCCAGAAAGCCCCACGTGGTGCACGTGGTCAACGTGCTGCACGGGGCTTCAGTCTGATGGAATTGATGATCACCCTTGCGGTGCTCGCCATCCTGCTATCGCTTGCGGTCCCCAGCTTCACCTCGGTCATCAATGCCAATCGACTGACCGCGCAAGCCAATGAGCTGGTGGCCGACTTGCAACTGGCGCGAACCGAGGCCATCCGGCGCAACCAGCGTGTGACTGTATGTCCGAGCCTGGACAACGCGACCTGCGCGGCCGGCGGTAGCTGGGCCAATCGCATTGTCATCGCGCCGGTGGGAGCAGGCAACGAGGTGATCCGGGTCAGCGCCTCGCGCCCACCCCTGCAGTTGAGCGGCGGCGTGACCAGTATCGTGTTCAGGCCCGATGGCATCGCCCGTGATGCGGCGGGTTTGCTGTTATCGACCACGCTTACCGTTTGCCTGCCCACCACCACGCCGCAGCAAAACGTGCGCCAGGTCGCGTTGCAGTCGGGTGCCCGTGTTTCCACATCGTCGTCGGTGCATTCGACGCCGGGTGCGTGCCCCTGATCAAACCCAAGAGACCACATCCATGAATATCCGTCCTCCCATCCGGATGCAATTTTCTCCCGCAGGGCAGCAGGGCGCTGGCCTACTGGAAGTGATGATCTCCATCCTCATCATGGGTATCGGTCTGCTGGGTATCGCCGCGATGCAGGCCACGGCCCTGCGCAACAGCCAGAGTTCGCTGGAGCGCAGCCAGGCCGTGATCCAGACCTACACCATCCTGGAGTCGATGCGTGCCAATCGCACGGCTGCACTGGCAGGCGAGTACAACCTGGCTCAGACCTGCGATCCGCCGGCCGCGAATGCGACGCTGGCGCAGAGTGACATGCGGGCATGGATCACATCGCTTGAGCAGACGCTGGGCAACACCGCCAACACTTGCGGCACCATCGCCTGCAACGGCGCCGACTGTACGGTGACGGTCCAGTGGGACGACAGTCGCGCGACCGGTAATGCCGGTGCGGGCGCCGCGAACTACCGCGTTGCCACCAGGACGCAGCTATGAGCAAGAGAAGCGGAATTCATCCGGTGGCGCGCCGTGCCGCACGCGGTTTCAGCCTCATCGAAATGATGATAGCCATGGTGTTGGGCCTGCTGGTGGTCGGGGCGGCCATCGGCATATTCGTCTCAAACCAGCAGGCGTATCGCGCGACCGAGGGTCTCGGCCGCGTGCAGGAGAACGTCCGCATGGCCTTCGAGATGATGGCCCGGACCGTACGCGAATCCGGTGGCAACCCTTGCAACAGCACCAACAGCATGCCGCTGATCAACGTGCTGAATAATCCGGCCAACAACTGGTGGAGTCGGTGGGGAGTCACGCCCGCCAATGCCCCGCTGGGAAGCGCGCTGGTGGGTTTTGCGCCCGGAGCTGCCGTTGACGGACTCGCGACGGGAGCGGCGGCAGGGCAGCGTGTGGCGGGGACGCCAGCGCTCGTGGTGATATCGGCAGAGCAGCGCGCGGCGACCGTCGTCTCCCATACCCCTTCCACGCAGTCATTCGTGGTCCAGAACGCCAACCATGGTTTCCAGACAGGCGATCTGTTGGTCGTCTGTGGGCAGGACTCCGACGTTGTTTCATTGGCCAGCGTAACCGATGCCGGTGTAGGCACGGTTCGTCTGGGTGGCTTGTTTCAGATGAGCAATGCGGGTGGGGGCACAACCATTCGGCATGCCATCGGGGGCAGCACTCCGGGCAATGCATCAGCCAATCTGGGCCCTGCCGGCACGGAATTCACTTTCGGTGCGAACGCGACGATCTCGCGCGTGCAGGCGTCCGTCTGGTATGTCGGTAACGCCGCGGCACCGGCGGTCGGTAGCTCGCTCTACCAGCGGGTGCTCGGTCCCAACGGTGCCATGACCACGCAGGAAATCATTCAGGGCGTGCAGGCGATGAATCTGACTTACCTGCTGCCCGGGGCAAATGCATATGTGGCGGCGGATGCCGTGCCTGCGGCACGCTGGGGCGAGGTGGCGGCCGTCAGGATTGAACTCACCCTGCAGGGCACGCAGAACGTCGATGGCGCTCCCATTACCCGCCAACTCGTGCAGGTCGCCAACCTGCGAAACAGGAGCCTGTGATGACTGCCCTTCCTGCTTCTCCTGTCCGACAGCGAGGCGCGTCGCTCGTGGTCGTTCTGATCCTGCTGCTGGTCATGACGCTGCTGGGCCTTGCGGTACTGAGGGGTACGTTGCTTGAAGAACGGATGAGCGCGAATCTCCTGGATCGTAGCCAGAATTTCCAGGCGGCTGAAGCTGCACTCAGAGAAGCGGAGGCGTTGATCGCGGCGGGTACCTGGGGCGTTGATCCGCCGGCGGCTGGCGCCGCATGCGCGAACGGTATGTGCGGTGCGCCGGCGACCACTGTGGCAGACCGGGCGACCGACCCCGCCTTCGCGGGATGGCGTGCTGCGACCAGCAACGTCAACAACGGCATTGGCGGAGCGCAGGCCGTGCAGCCTCAGTTCTTCGTCGAGCACGCGGGATGGGTGGAAACATGGTTCGAGTGCAATGAGGCGGGCAGCAAGTATCGCGGCACCGCGCTCTGCATCCGCCCGGTCTACAAGGTGACTGCACGCAGTCAGGCCGATGGGCGCTCCAGCGTGTTGTTGCAGTCAAGTTTCGTCGCGCCGTGAACGTCGGTACGGGAGCACACTAATGAAGAAGAATACGCCGCACGCCGGCCCCTATCTCGCTCGCGTGAGAAGCGCTGCCTTGGCCTTCATGGCGACTCTGCTGGCACTCCCGGCGGGCGCAGGCATCAATCTGCCGCGCGAGCCCCTGCAGTCCAGCGGACGCGTAGCGCCCAATATCCTCTATGTACTGGACGACTCCGGTTCGATGGCCTTCGATGCCATGCCGGCGGACAGTATCAGCGGCTGGGAGGGTAGGGCCTACGTACACAACACGGTCTACTACAACCCCGCGAGGACCTACCAGCCCTGGACCAAGGCTGACGGGACGCTCATGACGGGTGGCACCTCGTATACCGCGGTGTATGGCGACTTCAACCTGGCCAGTGGGAACACGATTGATCTTTCGGATTCAGGTAGCTGCCGCAACTACAACAAGAACAACAGCAGCAATAACAGTTCCGAGAATACGCAGGTCTGCGGCGGCGTGCAGACGTTCTATGTGCCTAAGAATACCGGGAATACAGATGCGGCCTATCTCGCGGATCAGGCCAATTACTACCGTTATCAGATATTCACCGATGGCGTGATTGTCCGTAGTGACTACGGCCCGCGTGTGGGCACCACATCCCCGTATAACCGAGGCCTCAACAACAGGAATTGCAGTACCAGCACTAACCCCGTAAACAACTGGCGTAATTGCACCCAGGTGACGCCGACGGGCAGGTCGGAGGCGGACGAGCGCACCAATTACGCGACGTGGTTCTCCTACCATCGGACTCGCATGAAGGCCGCAAAGGCCGGTTCGGGTGTGGCGTTCAATGGTTTGGCAGGCAACGTGCGCGTGGGCTTTCGTACCATTTGGCAGCGCCAGCCCGGTGGGACGCGTCCCGCCAACGAGCCCACTCACGCCATCCCGATTCCTGTCCAGTACAACGATGGCCTGTTCGTCGATCCCAACGGCACGACAGGGGCACTCAACAATCGGACCCAGTGGTACAACCGCTTGTATGGAGCGATCGGTTACAACGGTACGCCATTGAAAGGTGCGCTCCAGCAGGCAGGCCTCTATTACAGCAGTAACTCATCCAATGGCCCTTACGGGCCACAAGCGGCCGCAAGCCAGTATTCCTGTCGTCAGAATTTCACCATTCTGACAACGGATGGTTACTGGAACGACAACTCCAACTATGTCGCAGTCGATGAGCAGGATAATACGCCGGGACCTACTGTTACCGGGCCGGGCAACCAGTCGTTCACGTATAGCGCCGTGGCTCCATATGCCAGTGCGGATTCCAATACGTTGGCCGACGTCGCCATGCGCTATTGGAAGAATGACCTGCGTACGGACTTGATCAACCAGGTGCCCACGACGAGCAGTAATCCGGCGTTCTGGCAGCACATGGTCACGTTCGGTATCTCCATCGGCTTGAAGGGCTCGGTGGATCCTGACGGTCCCTTGCCGGGGATGCCCGGAGGTCCGGCTGCGTGGCCCAACCCCAACGATGCCGCAGATCTCCGTCGTATCGACGATCTCTATCATGCCTCGGTGAACGGCCGCGGTACGTTTCTCGCAGCTTCCAATCCCGACGAGTTCGCTGAAGGTTTGCGCGCTTCACTGGCCTCCATCGTCGAGCGGACAGGTTCTTTCTCGAATCTGTCGGCCAACTCCACCCAGCTGACCTCCGGGTCGCGGTCTTACCAGGGCAGCTTCGTATCCGGCGTATGGACGGGCAACCTGATCGCCTATCCGGTGGTGTCAGGCAGCGTCAACCAAGATGCCCCCATCTGGAATGCCGCCAATGTCATTCCAACCAGCGGCCGGCGTATTTTCACCCACAATGGCACGGGCGGGGCAACCTTTCCCACGCCCGCACAGGTCACCGCGCTGACCAGGACCACGACGCCAGCAGTGACGGGTGCGAACAACGCGGCCTATATTGCGGGTAATCGCAGTCTTGAGCTTGCCAATGGCGGCACGTTGCGCAACCGCAACCACCTGCTGGGTGACATCGTCAACTCGTCGCCGGTCTATGCGGCGCGCGAGCAGACCATCTACGTGGGCGCAAATGACGGCATGTTGCACGCGTTCAACGCGAACGACGGCGTCGAGCGCTTCGCCTACGTACCCGGTGGCATCAATCTGTCGGACCTGTCCACGTTGAGTCTGCCGGACTATGAGCACCGCTACTTTGTCGATGGGTCGATCGTCCTGTCCGACCGTTCGCAGACGCCCAGCCAGACCCTTCTGGTCGGCGCGTTGGGGCGTGGCGGCAAGGGCATCTATTCCCTGGACGTGACCACGCCCTCCAGCTTCGCGGCGGCGGACGTCAAGTGGGAGCGCTACGAGACGCCAGGCGGCAACATGGGTCTGGTCCTGGGGCAGCCGATCATCGCCAAGCTCAACAACGGCGTGACCGGCGTGATCGTACCCAACGGCGTGAATAGTGCAGGAGACAGGGCGGCACTACTGGTCTATCGCCTCAGCGACGGTCAACTGCTGGCCGAGATCGATACCGGGGTCGGTAACGGCACCACTCCCAACGGCATGTATGCGGCCACCATCCGCGACCTGGATGGCAACGGCACCGCGGACTACGTGTATGCCGGCGACCTGCTGGGCAACCTCTGGAAATTCGATCTCCGCTCCAGCAGCAGCAGCGCGTGGACCAATGCCTCCAACCGTATGGTGCTCTATACCGCTGTCAATGACGGAGGGCAGCGGCAGCCGATCACCTCCGCACCCAGTGTTGTTCGTGATCCGAATACGTTCGAGCTTTGGGTGTTCTTTGGCACCGGTCGTTTCCTCAATGAGGACGACGTTGTGAACGTGCAGGTCCAGAGCCTGTACGGAGTCAAGGACAGCGCCACAACTATCACGGGCCGCGGTGCCCTGCAGCGTCGTGTGATCTCCAGCGTCGACGCCACGACAGGGGCGCGCGCCTTCGAGGCCTCGTCAGCGCTGACCGCGGGCAGGCAAGGCTGGTACATCGATCTCGTGGATCCCCCGTACCCGCCTGGTACAGCCCGCGGCGAACGTGTCGTCAGCGACCCGCAAGTCGTGGCCGGTATCCTCATTGTGTCCAGCGTCATCCCAAGTCAGGATCCATGCCTGCCTGGTGGCAGCGGCTACCTCAATGCCTTGGATGCGTTCACCGGCACCAGTCTGTCGACATCGCTGTTCGATCTGGATGGTGATGGAGAGTTCACCGACGAAGTGATCACCTCCGGTGGAACGACCCTGCCTGTGGGATCGGTATCACTGGGTGGGATGGGAACGCAAGGCGCCATCTTCACGGGTGGTGGCAGCGGCGGCGGTGGCGGTGGAGGCCAGATCTGCGTCAACATTTCCGATGCCACCGTGGCGTGCGAACGAATCCGTGAAATGCGGCGTGTCGGTCGTGTCTCCTGGCGCGAAATCATCCGAGACTGAGGAGCTTCTTAGATGCAGACCTTCCATTACAGGCGCGCCTCAGGCGTGACGACCATCACGCGCCATATCGGGGGTTTTACCTTGATCGAGTTGCTTATCACGATCGCGATCATGGCGATCCTGGCAACTCTGGCGTACGCCAGTTATGACTCGTTCGTCGTCCGTTCGAGACGCGCTGCTGCGGCGGCCTGTCTTCAGGAACGTGCGCAATTCATGGAGCGTTTCTACACCACCAATCTGTCCTACTTCGATGCCGCCGCCAATGCGGCTCCGGTTCTTGCCCAGTGCGATGCCGAGCTGCAGCCTCATTACCAGATCGGTTACCAGGTGACGCCCACCGCCGCAGCTCCCCGGGTGTATACCTTGCGTGCGGTACCCCAAGGCGCACAGGCGACCAAGGACAACGCCCGCTGCGGTACGCTGAGCATCACGCAAGCCGGTGTTCGTGGCAGGACGGGCTCGGCGGCAGTGACCGATTGTTGGTAGGAGCATCGTGTGCATCGCGATGACCCATGGTCAGACGAACTGCCCGTCCCAGAGAAACAAGAAGGCCCGCATCTGACGATGCGGGCCTTCTGCTTTTCATCTGGCGCCCGAAGTTGGACTCGAACCAACGACCCCCTGATTAACAGTCAAGTGCTCTAACCGGCTGAGCTATTCGGGCGGGGCGCGTATTGTAGCGGGCACGTCGGCGCGGCGGCAAGTCGTTCGGCCTCTCCCGCGCATTTCGCTGGCAGTGGGTGCAGGCGTCGGCGCCAAGGCCTTGATTGGAAAGGTTCAGCCGGGTGGAACGCACGGTTCGGGTTCGCTGGGGCGGGCGCTGCGGATACGGCCCGCATTGTTGATCACCACCAGCCCGCTGACTTCGCCGTCGATGCACAGGCGTACCGTGAGGTTGTTGCCGGAGCTGTAGCCGGTCGGAAGGTAGCGCACCTGCCGCCGGCCCGCCGTGGACAGGAGGCGCAACCCGGGCGCATGGGGCGCGGGCTCGTTGCGGAAGACATCGAAGGTGTCGTCGGGCTGCCGGTTGCCGTCCGGATCCCGGAAGGTCAGCCAGTGCTCGCTCCAGTCGCTGTCCTGCCGGCACATGCCGTCCCCCCGGCTGGGGCATACGACGACCGGAACGTTGTGGGTGATGGCGGTGATGCGGGCCGAGGCGAAATGGGAGGTGAGCAGGTGCAGCGTGGCATCCACCTGGCTGCGTTTCTGCAACGCTCGGAACGAGGGGATGCCCACTGCGGTCAGGATCGCCAGCACGGACATCGCCACGACCAGCTCCAGCAGGGTGACACCCCGATGGCGACGATTCGTCCGCGGGGAATGAGGACAGGGTGAAGACGATGGCATCCTTGCCATGGCGCGGCTCCTTGAATATTCCGGCGACCCCAGCATCGAGCGAGGGAGCGGAGCGCGCCATCAGGGCAGTCCCTGTCCTGATGTAGGAAATCCCTGCCGAAGCGATCACATCCCCGGGGCTATACTCGAAGGTCGACTCCCGGACGGCCCGCGATGACCGATCGTTTCCAGCTTGTTTCCCCGTATTCGCCCGCGGGCGACCAGCCCCGCGCCATCGAGAAGCTGGTGGAGAACTTCCAGGCGGGCCTGGCCAAGCAGACCCTGCTGGGCGTGACGGGTTCGGGCAAGACCTACACGATCGCCAACGTGGTGCAGCAGATCCAGAAGCCCACCCTCGTGATGGCGCCCAACAAGACGCTGGCGGCGCAGCTGTACGGCGAGTTCAAGGCGTTCTTTCCGCACAATGCGGTCGAGTATTTCGTCAGCTACTACGACTACTACCAGCCGGAAGCCTATGTACCGGCCAGCGATACCTTCATCGAGAAGGACAGCTCGATCAACGAGCACATCGAGCAGATGCGGCTGGCCGCCACCAAGACGCTGCTGTCCAGGCCCGATGCGCTGGTGGTCGCCACCGTGTCGGCGATCTACGGCCTGGGTGCGCCGGAGGACTACCTGTCGCTGCGTCTGATCCTGTCGCTGGGCGAGCGGATCGACCAGCGCGAGCTGATCCGCCACCTGACCCAGTTGCAGTACACGCGCAACGAATACGAACTGCAGCGCGGCACGTTCCGTGTGCGCGGAGAGATCATCGACGTGCATCCGGCGGAAAGCGATGCCGAAGCCCTGCGCATCGAGCTGTTCGATGGCGAGGTCGAGGGCCTCAGCCTGTTCGACCCGCTCACCGGCGAGTCGCTGCGCAAGCTGCAGCGCTACACGGTGTACCCCAAGACCCACTACGCCACCACCCGCGAGCGCGTGCTATCCGCCATCGACACGATCAAGGTCGAGCTGAAGGACCGGCTGGAGCAGTTGTATGCGCAGAACAAGCTGGTCGAAGCGCAGCGCCTGGCCCAGCGGACGCAGTTCGACGTGGAAATGATGGCGGAGGTCGGCTTCTGCTCGGGCATCGAGAACTACTCGCGCCACCTGACCGGCAAGGCGCCGGGCGAACCGCCGCCGACCCTGTTCGACTACCTGCCGGCCGATGCGTTGCTGGTGATCGACGAATCGCACGTGACCATCCCGCAGATCGGCGCCATGTACAAGGGCGACCGTTCGCGCAAGGAGACACTGGTGGAATTCGGCTTCCGCCTGCCGTCGGCGCTGGACAACCGGCCGTTGCGCTTCGAGGAATGGGAGGCGCGCTCCCCCCGCAGTATCTATGTGTCGGCCACGCCGGGACCTTACGAGCTTCGTGAGTCCAATGGCGAGATCGTCGAACTGGTGGTGCGTCCGACCGGCCTGATCGATCCGGAAGTGGAAATCCGGCCGGTGGGCACACAGGTGGACGACCTGCTGTCGGAGATCAACCTGCGTGTCTCCTGGGGCGATCGCGTACTGGTCACCACGCTGACCAAGCGGATGGCCGAGAACCTGACCGAGTACCTGGGCGAACACGGCATCAAGGTTCGTTATCTGCACTCGGACGTGGATACCGTGGAGCGCGTGGAGATCATCCGCGACCTGCGGCTGGGCAAGTTCGATGTGCTGGTCGGCATCAACCTGCTGCGCGAGGGACTGGACATGCCGGAGGTCTCGTTGGTGGCGATCCTGGATGCGGACAAGGAGGGCTTTCTCCGTTCCACCGGCTCGCTGATCCAGACCATCGGCCGCGCCGCCCGCAACCTCCGGGGCAAGGCGATCCTGTACGCCGACCGCATGACCCGCTCGATGCAGGCGGCCATCGACGAAACGGGTCGGCGCCGCGAAAAGCAGGTGGAGTACAACCTGGAGCATGGCATCACGCCCAAGTCGGTGGCGCGTCCGATCGTGGACATTCTGGAGGGCGCGCGCAGCGAGGCGGCCAACGAGGGCAAGGCCGGGCGGGGCAAGGGGCGACGCGTGGCCGAGGAGCCTGTGGAGTACGGCGTGATGGAGCCGGCCAAGGCGGTGGCCCGCATCAAGGCGCTGGAACAGCAGATGTACCAGCATGCCCGCGATCTGGAGTTCGAGGACGCGGCGCGCCTGCGCGACCAGATCCAGCGGCTGAAGGAAGCCAGCCTGGGTGGCTGAGCCATCGAGCAGCGCCCCCCGGTTGTCGGCGACCCCGCATCCGGGATAGAATTCGCGCCCCTGCAAAGGGCAGACCGGGCGGTTAGCTCAGCGGTAGAGCACTACCTTGACATGGTAGGGGTCACAGG
>Ga0208958_1000805_pt1 | contig 35618 bp, 42 predicted proteins | sample RifOxyB1_FD_184032 | JGI IMG/M metagenome (GOLD analysis project Ga0208958, IMG submission 184032) | Soil microbial communities from Rifle, Colorado - Rifle Oxygen_injection B1 (SPAdes) | ecosystem: Environmental > Terrestrial > Deep subsurface > Rock core/Sediment | place: Rifle, Colorado...
GCCCTTGGCGGAGCCGAAGGCGTGGAGCAGGGCCTTCTTGCGGCCCGGGCCGACCCCTTCGATCTCGTCCAACGGGTTCTTCCTGATGTCCATCGAGCGGCGCTTGGCGTGGGCGCCGTTTGCGAAACGGTGGGCTTCGTCGCGCAGCCGTTGCAGGTAGTAGAGGGCCGGGGACTTCAGCGGCAGCATGAAGGGGGCTTTGCCGGGCATGAAGAACTTCTCCATCCCCGCGTCGCGATCCGGTCCCTTGGCGACCCCCACCACGGCGATGTCGTCCAGGCCCAGGTCGGCCATGACGGCCAGAACCTCGGCCAGCTGGCCCGCGCCGCCGTCAATCAGCAGCAGGTCCGGGCGCACAACTTCCTCGCCCTCCTCTTCGTCCTTGACCAGACGGGCGAAGCGGCGGCGCATGACTTCGCGCATCATGCCGTAGTCGTCGCCGGGCGTCAGATCCTCGCCCCGGATGTTGAACTTGCGGTACTGGGACTTCTGGAAGCCTTCGGGGCCGGCCACGATCATGCCGCCCACCGCATTGGTTCCCTGGATATGGGCGTTGTCATAGACCTCGATCCGCTCGGGCCGGGCCTCCAGGCCGAAGGCCTCGCACACCTCGTCGAGGATCTTGCCCTGGGCGGAGCTTTCGGCGAGGCGACGGCCCAGGGCCTCTTTCGCATTGGTCAGGGCGTGGTCGACCAGGGCCAGCTTCTCGCCCCGCATCGGCCGAGCGATCTCCACCTTGCGGTCCGCCTTCATCGAGAAGGCCTCTTCCAGCAGTTCCAACTCGTGCGGCCGGACATTGGACAGGATCAGGCGCGGGATCGGCTTGTCCTCGTAGAACTGGCCCAGGAAGGCGCCGAGGATCTCCGGATCGGTGTCGGTCTTGTCGACGCGCGGGAAATAGGCGCGCCCGCCCCAGTTCTGGCCGGCGCGATAGAAGAAGACCTGGACGCAGGCCTGGCCGCCGTCGGTGTGCAGGGCGAAGACGTCGCCCTCGGCCACGCTGTCGGCGCTGACCGAGTTCTCCATCGCGATGGCGGACAGGGCGCGGATGCGGTCGCGGACTCGGGCGGCCTGTTCGAAGTCCATCTCGTCCGACGCCGCCTGCATCTCTTGCGACAGGCGACTGATGACGGCGCGGGACTTGCCCCTCAGGAAGGCCTCGGCCTCGCTCACCAGCTCGCCGTAGTCTTCAAGCGAGATCAGCCCAGTGCAGGGGGCCGAACAGCGCTTGATCTGGTGCAGCATGCAGGGGCGGGTGCGGGTCTCGTAGACGCTGTCCGAACAGGACCGCAGCAGGAAGGCCTTCTGCAGGGTGTTCAGGGTCCGGTTCACCGCCCAGGTCGAGGCGAAGGGGCCGAAATACTGACCCGGCGTGGTGTGTGCGCCGCGATGCTTGCGGATCTGGGGGGCACGGTGGTCGCTGCGGATCATCAGTTCGGCGAAGGACTTGTCGTCGCGCAGCACGACGTTGAAGCGCGGCTTCAGCTTCTTGATGAAATTGGATTCTAGCAGCAGGGCCTCGGTCTCGGAGGCCGTGACCACAAGCTCCATCGACCGGGTCAGGGAGACCATCAGGCCGATCCGCTGGGTGTGGAACCGCCCCTGGGCGTACTGGACGATCCGCTTCTTCAGCGATTTGGCCTTGCCGACGTACAGGCACGAGCCGTCCTCGCCATACATGCGATAAACGCCCGGCTTGTCGGGCGCGCGCCGGGCCTCGTCGGCGATCAGGGCGGCGGCCTTCAGGGTCGAATCGAGCGTCTCCTCGGTCATTCCCGGGGATATAGGCTCAAGACCGGCGAACCAGAAGGACGCCGGTCAGAACCAGGCCCACCCCGGCGATCCGGCCCAGGTTCAGCGGCTGGCGCGGCACGCCCAGGGCGCCGAAATGATCGAGGATCAGGCTGAGCAGCAGTTGGCCCCCGACCATCAGGGTGATGGTCATGGCCACCCCCAGGCGCGGCACGCCCCAGGCGGCGGCGACCACGAAACAGGCGCCATAGGCCCCGCCCAGCCAGGCGTACCAGGGCAGGGCCCGGGCGGCCGCCATGTCCGGCCGGGTGTGCATCAGGGCGGCGAGGATGCCCAGCACTGTCGTGCCGACCGCAAAGGAGATGAAGGCCGCATTGACCGGCGAGGCGACGGCGGTCGCCAGCTTGGCGTTGGTCGGCGCCTGGAGGGCGGTCGCGCCTCCGGCCAGGACGACGACGATGATGGCGAGAAGCGACGGGTTCATTCGCCTTGGCTAGCACGCCGCCCGCCTTTTGTTAGCCCGAGATGAAGCGGGCGGCGCGTTCGCCCTCCGGGTCGCCGGCGACGCCGAAGCCGCGATTGATCGTCATATGGCTGTCGTCGGGGGCGGCGACGACATCGGCGCGGCCGCCGGCGCGGGTCAGGGCTTCGGCCAGGCCGCGGCTCTGGACGGCCGAATCCTGACGCCGGGCGACGTGGAAGATCAGGAAGGGCGGATAGGCGACGTCAGGGCGAACGCGCAGGGTGGGCGACAGGGCGGCGGCTTGATCGCCGAAAGCCTGGTCATAGGTCTGGCCTAGCCATTGATCGATCCGGCTGTCGCCGCGCGGGGCGGTCGCGTCATAGCCGGCGCCGTCCAGCAGGATGACTCCGGCCAGATCCGAGGGCTTCAGCCCGACTGCGGCCAGGTAGTCGGGATCGATCCCGATCAGGGCGGCCAGATGGGCCCCGGCGGAATGCCCCAGCAGATAGACGGGCCGGCCGGGCAGGCGCCGCTTCAGATCGCCGACGGCGGCGGCGACGTCCTGGGCCGACTCGCGGGCTGTGACGGCGGGGGCCAGACGATAGCTGGTCGAGGCCAGGGTCAGGCCGTGACGCCCGGCATAGGCGGGCAGCTCGTTGACCATCGACCGCTCGCCGCGGGACCAGCCTCCGCCGTGGACGAACACCAGGATCGGCCCGGTTCCACGGTCCGCATAGACGTCATAGGCCTGGAGCTGGTCGGGGCCGAAAGACCAGGTATGGGCGGGGGCGACGGAATTGCCGCCGGAATCGTTTGCCTGACGCGCGCGACGACGCTGGGCCAGAGCGGGAGTCGCCAAGCCAACGACGATCGGGCCCAGCAGGGCGATGCGGCGGGAGACGGGCATAGGAGGTCCTTTCGTTCTTCCCAGAATAACGCCGTCTTTCAGGAGATCCGTCTCACCAGTTTGTATCGGTTTGTACGCCGTCGAAAATCTCGGCGAGGCGCGCCCGTGTGCCCCGATTCACATCCTCGGGCAGGACGGCGGGGTGGAACCAGCCGATTTCGGCGATCTCGCCCGCGCTCGACCGCTCGCCCAGGTCGAAGGCGTCGATGTGGAAGACCAGGACATGGTCGCCGGGGAAGAATCGTTCGTTGGAATGAATCGAGATCAGCCTCGGCGGAGTGCGGGCGATCAGACCGGCCTCCTCTCGGAGTTCTCGCACCACGGCGTCATGGGTGGTCTCGCCCCTGTCCACCCCGCCGCCGGGCAGCCACCAGCCGGCCAGATAGGTGTGTTTGACCAGCAGGACCCGCCCGCCCGCATCGACCGCGACGCCCCGCACCCCCAGGGTCTTGCCGCGCGTCAGCCGCGACCAGGCGAAGAAGAAGGGGCGGGTGAAGGGTTCGATGCGGGCGCGCCAGGTCGTCATGCCGGACCATGGCCTCAAGGATCGGCGTCCGGTCAAGATCGGGCGGTTACGATCAGGGCGCGATTGCGGAGCGCATAAAGGGCCATGTCGCGCAGACGGGGCAGCCGTTCCTTCAGCCGGCGGCGCAGCGATGGAGTCTCCGTGTTGACGCTGGGCGTCAGGTCGGCCTCGACGCCGTCCAGAAGCTGCATCCAGGCGCGGTCCCGCTCGTAACCCAGGGCGATCAGCTCGTCGGCCAGATCGCCGTGTCGGGTCAGCTGGCCCTGCAGTCGGGACAGGTGCCGACGCCAGCCGCCCAGGCTTGACGGGCAGACCGGGCGAATGTTGCGCATGGCGGGGGTCCATTCCGCGTTCGGGCGATCCACCGCCAAGTGATATTGGGAAAAGGGCCGCAGCGGCCTCAGCCAGGGCATGGCGGTCATCAGTTCGACCTGGACGACGTCCGGCTCGGTCACCAGCCTGCGATAGTCGACGATATGGAAGCGTGGATGGGTCCGAGCGCGGGCGGCGGCTCGGGCGGCGCGGCGCCAGACCCGGAGATTGGTGAAGTAGCGGCCGGGATAGGCGGCATGTTCGCTGGTGATCACCTCGCGCGGATCGCGGGCCAGACAGATGACGTCCAGGCGGGGATCCAGCTTCAGGATGGCCACGGCCGCTTCCACTTCCCCCGGGCATTTGGTGCAGACCAGCCGACGATCACGCGGCACGGGCTTTCGCAGTCTCTGCTCGGCCTCGACGGGGCCGTCGATGTCGAAACAGGTCAGGATCATGACATGGAGCAGGGTGGTGCCGCTGCGGGGCGCGCCGGTGATGTGCAGGCGTCTCGGGCGGGGGGCGTCGTGCATTCAGGGCCTCTTGAAGAAGAGGCGCCAGTCAAGCCGAGCATTGGGGAGGTCTTTGGGTGATCCGGTATCGGCGGTGTTTCAGTCCGCAGGCTGATGTTTCGCCTGTGAGACGCGGCGACCGGGGCAGGGGCGGCTTGAACCCCGCCGCCACTCGCTCTAATCCTGACTGGGAAACAGGAGCATAATCATGCTGGCGCTCGGCATCATCTTCGGCTTCATCGCCGTCATGGCCCTCATGAATCTGATCGAGTTCGGTCGGGTTGACTGACGCTTCCTCGAGCGCGGGCCGGGGCGTCGCCCTGGTCACGGGCGGGGCGCGGCGAATTGGACGGGCGATCTGCCTGTCGCTGGCCAGGGCCGGTTTCGATGTCGCCATTCACCACCATGCCTCGGGCGAGGAGGCTCGCAGCCTGTTCGACGAGATCGCGGCCCTGGGGCGGCGCGCCTGCCTGCTGCAAGCCGACCTGACCGACGAAGTCCGGGTCAGCGCCCTGATTCCGGCGGCGGCCGAGGCCCTGGGGCCGGTGACGGTTCTAGTCAACAACGCCTCGGTCTTCGAAGACGATCGGATCGGCGCGCTGACCCGCGAAAGCTGGGATCGCCACCTGGAGACCAATCTGCGGGCCCCCCTGGTGCTGGCGGAAGCCTTCGCGGCCCAGACGGCGGAGGGCGTGATCGTCAATCTGCTGGACCAGAAGGTGCTGAAGCCGGATCCGCGCTTCTTCTCCTACAGCCTGTCGCGCAACGGCTTGTGGTGGGCGACACGGACCCTGGCCCAGGCCCTGGCGCCGGGCATTCGCGTCAATGGCGTGGGGCCGGGGCCCACCCTGCCGTCGATCCACCAGACCCCCGAGGAGTTCGCCGCCGAGGCGCGCGGCACCCTGTTGCAGACCCCCGGCAGCCCCGAGGCGGTGGCCGAGGCGGTGCTGTGGCTCATTGACGCGCGGATGGTCACGGGCCAGATGATCGCTGTCGACGGGGGCCAGCATCTGGCCTGGCGCACCCCGGACATCCAGGAGTAGTCGCGTGGTTCAGTCGTCTTCGGTGTCGCCGTTCCCGGCGGACGAACCGCTGCGCTACGAGCGGCTCAGCGTCTTCGTGCGGGGACTGGAAGTCGAGGCCGGCATCGGGGTCTATGATCACGAGCAGGGGCGCCTGCAGCGGCTGGTCATCGACGTGACCCTGGAGCTGGAGCCCAGGCCCATCGAACGCCTTAGCGACACCATCAACTATGAAACCGTGGCCAACGCAGCACGCGCCATCGCCGCCGAGGGCCATGTGGGTCTGGTCGAGACCTTCGCCGACCGGCTGGCGCGCGCCTGCCTGGAAGACCGGCAGGTGCGGCGCGCCATGGTGCGGATCGAGAAGCCGGGCGCCCTGCCCGACGTCGTCGCGCCGGGCTGCGAGATCGTGCTGGGACGATAGGTTGCGTCCGGCCGTTCGCACGGCCATTCTGGGTTAACAGTCCGGCCGCTGCGGCGGCGTGAGAAAGCGTTCGATACCCATGGCCGAACCCGGCGATTCGAAGGGCCCGCAAGGCCCGGACGAGGCTCACGATCACGACGCCCAGGTCGGCTTCGTCTCGCCTGCCTGCCTGATCGGGGTCCGACGCGAACCTGAACCCCAAGCCGCTCCGGCGCCGGACTCGCCGCCAGAGCCCGAGCCGAGCGCGGTCCGGCCGATTCAGCCGGCGCCCGGTTTGTTTGACAGGACCAACGCCGCGCCCCTTGCGCCCGTGTCAACGTCGCCGCGATCCGTGACGGCCCCGACAGCGCCGATGAGCCTGTACGCCGTCTATGTCCTGATCCTGCTGGCCGTGCCGACCCTGGGCGTGTCGGCCGTGCTGGCGCTTCTGGCGGTCACGGGGCGGGACGGCCCGGACGAGCCCCTAGCCGCCGGCCATTTCGTCTATCAGCAGCGGACCCTGTGGAGCGCGGCCGTGGCGGCGGTGCTGGGCGGGCTGCTGGTGATCGTCAATATCGGCGTCTTCGTCCTGTTCCTTCTGGCCCTGTGGGTCCTGGCCCGCGGCGTGTTCGGCGTGCTGCGGCTGAAGGCCGGGCGGCCGATCGACAATCCGCGCAGCTGGCTGTTCTGAAAGGACGACCATGACCGAACCCAACTTCACCCCAGGCCAGGAGCCGGAAGGCAAGGTCGCCGCCCTGATCGCCTGGGCCCTGTTCATCCTGTCGATCCCCAGCGCCAACATGCTGGTGCTGGTCGGTCTGGTCGTCTCCTATGTGGCGCGAGGAACGGCGGTGGGGGTGGCCCGGCAGCATATCGAGAGCCAGATTCGCCTGTTCTGGTCGGTCTTCTGGTGGACCATCGCGGCCTGGGTCGGCATCGCCGTCAGCGCGGTCGCCTCGGTTATCCTTGTCGGCATCCCCTTCCTGCTGCTCTTCCTGCTGATCTGGTTCCTGCTCAGCGTCTGGTTCACCGTGAAGAGCGTGCTGGGCCTGATCAACCTGCTGCAAGACAAGCCGATCTGACGCGACCGGTCGATGGAACGTCCCGCCCATCAAGCTGTTGAAGCGAAAAGGGAGTTGAGCATGGGATCGTTTCGCGACGCGACAGATGAGAACCGGTTCGAACAGGAGTTCGAAGTCGAGAGCGGGCGGGGGCGCGTGTGGGCGGACTATGCCGTGAACGGAGACGCCCGATTGATCCTTCACGTGGAGGCGGAGCCGTCGTTGCGCGGTTCCGGCGCCGCCGGGCGTTTCATGCAGGCGATGGCCGAACACGCCCGTGAAAAGGGACTGAGGCTGTTTCCCCGCTGCAGCTACGCGGTGCTGTGGCACAAGCGTCATCCCGACTATGATGACGTGCTGGCCTAAAGCGCATCAAGGCGGAAAGACGGCGACGCTCTGGCGCCACGTACAAGCCGGGGTTATAGCTGGCGAATAAGGCGAGCTCATCGCCAGCCCACTATAGAGATGAAACGCATGGCCGACGCGCACGCCGCTCCGCACCACGACTATCACCTCGTGCCGCCAAGCCCATGGCCGCTGCTGTCGTCCATTGCGGCGACCGTCATGTTCATCGGCGCCGTGATCTGGATGAAGGGGCTGGCCCCGGCCGAGAACGGGCCGATCGCCGCCAATTTTCTGGCTGAAGGCAAGCCCGGCGTGTTCTTCGCCGGTTTGGCCGGGGTGCTGATCTCGGCCTTTGGCTGGTGGTCGGACGTGATCAAGGAATCCAAGGCAGGCGACCATACGCCGGTCGTATCGATCGGCCTGCGCTACGGCATGATCCTGTTTATCGCATCCGAGGTGATGTTCTTCGTCGCCTTCTTCTGGATGTTCTTCGACATGGCCCTGTTCCATGAGTCGCGGGCGTTGACGCCGGAAGTCGGGACCTGGGCCGATACGGCCAAGGCCTGGTCGACCTGGCCGCCCCAGGGGATCGAGGTGCTGTCGCCCTGGCAGCTGCCACTGCTGAACACCGTGACCCTGCTGCTGAGCGGCTGCACTGTGACCTGGGCCCACCATGCGATCCAAGTCGGCGACCGCGGCGGGGCCAAGCTGGCCCTGGTCCTGACCGTGATTCTGGGCGTCTTCTTCACCTGCGTTCAGGCCTATGAATACAACCACATCCTGCACGAGCACCTGTTCTTCAACGAGGAAGCGATCAACTCGGGCCTGTACGGGTCGATCTTCTTCATGGCGACGGGCTTCCACGGCTTTCACGTCCTGATCGGCACCATCTTCCTGACGGTCTGCCTGATCCGTCTGCTGGCCGGGGACTTCACTCCGCAGAAGCATTTCGGTTTCGAAGCGGCGGCCTGGTACTGGCATTTCGTGGACGTGGTCTGGCTGTTCCTGTTCGTCTTCGTCTACGTCGTCTTCGGTTGATCCCGGACACCACGGACAAGATCGCGGCGGCGGGGGACGAGGGATCGTCTCCCGCCGTCGCCGTTTCCGCCGTGCGGGCGGGGCTGAAGGGGCGTTGCCCGCGCTGCGGCCAGGGGCGGCTGTTCAAGGGCTTTCTGAAGGTGCGACAGGGGTGCGAGGCCTGCGGCCTGGACTTTTCGACCATCCAGACCGGCGACGGGCCGGCCAGTTTCATCATGCAGATCGCCGGCTTTCTGGTCGGGTTTTCGGCCCTGGCGGTGGAGATCAAATTCCATCCGCCCATGTGGCTGCACCTGATCGTCTGGCTGCCGCTGGTGGTCGCGCTGTCGCTGGCCCTGATGCGGCCCGGGCGAGGACTGATGGTCGGCCTGCAGTACAGGCACCAGACGTGAGACGGTTTCCCTGGATCCTGACCGGGCTGACGGTCGCGGCTCTGGTCCTGTTGATCGGGCTGGGCCTGTGGCAGGTCGAACGGCTGAAGTGGAAAGAGGGGCTGATCGCGGCCGCTGATGCGGCGGCGGCGAAACCGCCTGCGCCCTTGGAGCAGGTTCTTGGGGAGGGCGATCTGGAGTTCCGGAAGGCGTTGATCGTCTGTCCCGGCCTGGCCAGCGCGCCCTATGTCGAGCTGCAATCCATCCATGACGGCGAGGCGGGGGTGCGGCTGATCTCGGCGTGCAAACCGGCGGGGGCGGACTTCAGCCTGCTGATCGATCGGGGCTTCGTCGCCCACGGGGTGAGCGCGCGGCCGCGCGTGGTGGAGACCACCTTGCCGCTGGTGCTGATCGGCGAGTTCCGCCGCTTCGATCCGCCGGGCGGCATGACGCCGGCGCCGGCGAACGGCCGCTTCTACGGCCGCGACACGGCGGCCATGGCCGAGGCCTTGAAGGTCGAGGGGCCGGTGCGGCCCGAGGCGGTGTTCGCGGTCAGTCCGACCAATCCCGAGTTGGCGGCCCTCAGGCCGTCCGCGCCGCCGGCGGCCTTTTCCAACAATCATTTCGGCTACGCCCTGACATGGTTCGGGCTGGCGATCGCCCTGGCGGGCTTCTATGTGGCCCTGCTTCGACGTCGAACCAAGAAAGACATCCCCTGACGGCTTCCCTGCACACCCTGTCCAACGGCGTTCGCGTCATATGCGACCCCATGCCCGGCCTGAAGACTTTGGCGGTCGTCGTCACCGTAAAGGGCGGGGCGCGATGGGAGGGAGAAGATCGCTCCGGCTGGTCGCACCTCTTGGAGCATCTGGTGTTCAAGGGCGCCGGCGACATGGCCGCGCGCGAGATCGTCGAACGGATCGAGGCCGAGGGCGGCACGATCAACGCCTCCACCGGCTATGAGCGGACCAGTTTCGAGGTGCGGGGTCTGGACGGGTCCCTGCCGCTGGCGATGCAGGTGCTGTCGGACCTGGTGTTCCGGCCCACGCTGGATCCCGCCGAGATCGAGCGGGAAAAGGACGTGGTGGCCCAGGAGATCGCCGAGGCCTTCGACACGCCCGACGACCATGTGTTCGAGATGGCCCAGACGCGGGCCTTCGCCGGCCAGCCGCTGGGGCGGCCGATCCTGGGGTCGGTCGACAGTCTGAAGCCGGCGGACAAGGCGACGGTCGAGGCCTGGCGGGCGCGGCTGTATTCGCCCGACCGGATGGTTGTGTCGGTCTCTGGCGCGGTGGAGGAGGGCGAACTGCTGGCCCTGGCCGAGCGCTGGTTCGGCGCGGCTGTGGCGACCCCGGTCGAGGCGCCGGCGCCCGCCCTGTTCATCGGCGGCCATGCGGCCCTGACGCGCAAGATCGAACAGGCCAATCTGGTGTTCCAACTGCCGGCGCTTTCGGCCACAGATCCGGCCCTGTCGTCGATGCGACTGTTCGGCGAGATCCTGGGCGGGGGCATGGCCTCGCGCCTGTTCCAGAGCGCGCGCGAGGAGCGGGGCCTGGCCTACGCCATCGACGCCTATCAGGAGCCGTATGAGGATACGGGGGTGCTGGGCATCTACGCCGGGGCGGCGGCGGACCGGGCTAAAGAGCTGGCCCAGGTGGCGGCGGGCGAGGTGCGGGCCCTGGCCGAGACCGGGCCGACCGAAAAGGAGCTTTCGCGAGCCAAGGCGGTGATGAAGGCCGGTCTGTGGATGTCGGACGAAAACCCGATGAGTCGGGCGGGGCGCAACGCCGCCCAGACCCTGATCTTCGGCGCGCCCCGGTCCAGCCTGTCGATGACCGAACAGCTGGAAGGCCAGACGGTGGAGGACGTGCGGGCGGTGGGCGCGCGGATCCTGTCCAGCGGCCAGGCGGCCAGCGCCGTGTTGGGGCCGAAGGCGGCGGCGTCGGCAGGCGAGGCCTTCGCGGCGGGGCTGTTCCGCGCATAAGGGGAACACCCCGGGCGCGGAATCTGTTAAGCTGGGCCTCGAACCCCAACCCGGAGCCGCCCCATGTCCGTCCGCGTCGCCCTGATCGTCGGCAGCCTGCGCGAGGGATCCTATTCCCGCGCCGTCGCCCTGGAAATGAAGGCCATGGCCGCGCCGGAACTAGAGCTGGACCTCGTCGAGATCGGCGACCTGCCGCTCTACAACCCTGATCTGGAGACGGAGACGCCGCCGCCCGCCTGGGCCCGGTTCCGGGAGGAAATGGCGGCGGTTCAGGCCGTGCTGTTCGTGACGCCGGAGTATAACCGCTCAATCCCCGGCGCGCTGAAGAACGCCCTGGATGTCGGCTCGCGCCCCTATGGCCACAGTATCTGGTCGGGCAAGCCCGCCGCCATCGTCAGCGTCTCTCCCGGCGCCCTTGCCGCCTTCGGCGCCAACCACCACCTGCGCCAGCCCCTGGTCTTCCTGGGCATGCCGACCATGGCCCAGCCCGAAGCCTATATCGGCGGCGTCGCGGACCTGCTGGATGAGCACGGCAAGCTGAAGACCGACGGCACGCGCGACTTCCTCAAGGGGTTCATCGACGCCTTCGCGGGGTGGATTGAGAAGACGAAATAGGGTGAGGCTGGTCCTCCTGATCTAGAACTGAAAACGGCGGCTCCTTGCGGAGCCGCCGTCGCCAAATCAGCGGTGAGGCTGAACTCAGCCGACCGTTTGCAGCTGGCCAGCGGATTCCTTGCCCGAACGCTTGTCGCGTTCCAGCTCGTAGGAAACCTTCTGGTTTTCATCCAGGCCGCGCAGGCCGGCCGCTTCCACGGCCGAGATGTGGACGAAGACGTCCTTGCCGCCGTCGTCGGGCTGGATGAAGCCATAACCCTTGGTCGGGTTGAACCATTTAACAGTGCCGGTAGCCATTTGAGACCTCCGTTAGAAATTGACCGAGGGAACGTCCGTTCGGCCTGTCGGGTCTGAATGGGAGCGGCCTGGACTCGTGCGTTCGCAGAGAGAGTGGGCGTTACGCAGAGAGATCGACGGGCCTTATGTGCTCAGGTCTTTGTGACAAATGCAAGCGCGGCTGGAGAGACGCCTCGCAAACGCTCGGGAACGGTCCGGCTTGGCGGGCGTTATCGAGCGACACGAAAAGGTCTGCCATGAACCGCATCCATATTGTGGAGCGCGCCTATCAGCTCGCTCGCACGCCCGATTGTCTAAACACCGGCGACGTGGTCAAGGCCCTGTCGGCGGAAGGCTATTCCAGCGCCGAAATGTCCCATTTCCAGGGCAGCTCGATCCGTGCCGACCTGAACCGCATCTGTAAGCTGCCGGTCGAAACGGCCGCCGCCTGATCAGACGAGGCCCGAAAGGGCGGGGGCCTCGGCTCCGCTATCGGGGAAGACGCGCGCGTCCAGCGCAGCGCGGTCCAGGCCGAAATGGTCTCGCAGCACGCCCTTGAAGACAGAGCGAATATCCAAGGTTGGCGCCAGATCGCGTCCCTCGAACAGACGGTTGTCGGCGAGGGTCGGCCAGTCGCCGATGAGGCCGCCGGCTTTCACCGCGCCGCCTGCCAGCAAAAGGGAGGAGCCCGTGCCGTGGTCGGTGCCCTGGGTGCCGTTCACGCGGGCGGTCCGGCCAAATTCTGTGGCGACGACGACGACCGTCTGGGCCCACTGTTCGGCGAGACCCCCTTCAAGCCCCGAGACCAGCTGGTCCAGACCTGTCAGGCGGGTCTGAAGCTGGGCGCGCTGGCCCGCGTGGGTATCCCAGCCGTCTAGGGAGACGGCGACGATATCGGCGCCCTCCGGCCCCGTCATCAGCTTGGCCGTGGCCCGGCCCAAGGCCTGAACGTCGTTGCGGCGGACGGTTTCGCTCTCTCCATCCATGGCGACCAGGGACTCGGTGGCGAGGCCCCGCGCCAGATTTTGTCCCAGCATGGGGTCGTCGACATAGAGGTCCTGCAGCAGGGCGGCGATCCGGTCGCTGCTGCGCACCCGGCCGCCGGGCGTCCAGCCGGAGACGGGAGCCTCGCCGCGCAGGATCAGCGGGGTCTGAGCGCCGATCGCCAAACCCCGCAGCCGGGTCCCACCCGCCGCGATCAGGGCGCGGTTCAGCCAGCCGTCGTCCAGCCTCTGAAGACTTTCGCCGCCGTTTTCCAGCAGATCCTGGGCCTCGAAATGAGAGCGGACCCGGACGGGCAGGGCGACGGCGGGGGCGAAGCGCAGCTGGTTGCGGCCGTGGAGACCATGCAGGCCGGCAAGGGCGGGGTGCAGGCCGAAACCCTCGCCCAGGGCCAGAGCGCCGTCGGTTTGACCAGGCGGCGGCACGGCCAGACCGCCGCGAAGAGGGACATAGTTCGGATCGGCGTAGGGGGCGGTGACCGACAGGCCGTCCATGGCGCCCCTTGCGATGACGACGACCAGCTTGTTGGCGGGGCCGCGGCTCTGGGAGGCGACGCGGCCGGCGAAGGCCAGGCCGATCCCGGCGGAGGCGGCGCCCAGCAGGGCGCGGCGATTGAGGCGAGCATGGGTCATCGGCGCTGAAACTCCGGCGACATCAGAAGAAGGGTGAGGGCTTCCGGCCGGCTTTCGGCGCGGGAGACCGCCAAGCGGGTCCGTTCGGTCAGGCGCTCGCCGAGGGCGTCGCGCGCTGCAAGCGCGGGATCGGGCAGCCGCGCGGCCTGGGCGGCGGAGCGAGCCCAGTTCAGCCGCTTGACCAGGGCATCCGGGCCGGCCCAGTCCTCAGCCGTGTCGGGCCAGCCTTCCGGCGAAGGCGGCGCGAACGGGGGCTGGCCCAAAAGGGTCAGGGTCTGTCGCAGGGGCGCGATTCGCTCAGGCGGGGCGTCCAGAGCCCGCTGCGCCGAAATGAGAAATTCATAGGGCGTCTTGATCTTGGCCGGCTGGGGCGACCAGGTCTCGGGGGCCTCGATCAGAGCCCGGGCGACCTGGGCCAGGTCGCCGTCGGAACGAGTCCAGGCGGCTTCGAGCCTCTGGACCAAGGCGACAGGCGGATCGTCGGCGACGAAATGGCCGGCGATCCGGTGCGACAGTCGCCGGGCCGTGGCCGGGTGACGCGCCAGATCGCGCAGGATGGTTTCGCCCTGGGTTCTGTTCGAAGCGCGCCGGGTCGCCGGGTAGGTCTTCCCCATGACGGTGCGGGCGCCGGGCTCGTGGACATTGGCGCGGAAGATGAAGGGGGGCTCTCCCGGCGCGTCCTGGGGGCGGGGAATGGACCAGCCGGTCAGGGCGCGGGCCAGTTCGGTCACGTCGGCCTGGGTGTAGCCGGCATCGGCGCCGACGGTGTGGAGCTCCAGCATCTCGCGCGCCAGGTTTTCGTTCAGACCGATCCGGCGCCGCGTCCCTGCCGGACTGCCGGGGCCGGTTGAGCGCGCCTGGTCGAGATAGAGCAGCATGGCCGGATGCTGTTCGGCGGCGACGACCAGATCTTCGAACCGGCCGAAGACGTTCGGACGAATGGCCTCCCGCTCGTAAGGGTCGACGAAGGCGCCGCTGTCGAACTTCACCGCCGATACGGTCAGGGCGTTGGCCCAGAACAGGGCCCAGCGCTCGGCGAAGCCCTTATCCGTGGTCGCGCCGTGGCGGGCCCGGACCAGAAAGGCCTCGGCGGTCTCTTCGGTAATGGCTCTGCGGGCGGACTGGCGCGCCTCCCGCGCGGCCTCGGCGTCGGCTCCATCGCCCTGTCGGGTGAGGGCCTGGTAGGCGAGGAAGGCCGACATGCGCTGGTCGGTGGTGGGGAGGACGTCGGCGGGCTGGGGCGCGCCTTCTGGGCGGATCTGCGACAGCGCCCAGCCGCGCGGGTCGTGGGCGACCCGGCCGATTTCTCCGGGACGGGCGCCCAGACCCAGGCGGGTCACGGCGACGGCGGCGTCGGTCGAAGATGCGGCCACTGGCGGTCTCCTTTTCCGTCCCATTGTAACGCGTCGGAAACAAAACTCCGTCGCCGATCAGATTCCCGTGCGTCTGTCGCCAAGCGGGCGGCGGCGCGCTAGGTTGCGGGTCGATGGCCCTCCTGGACTGGATGAGCGATGTAGCCGGGCCGGTGGTCCGGGGCGACGGCGTGCTGCTGAGGCCGCCGCGGGCGTCGGACTATCTGGCCTGGTCCAGCCTGCGTCAGGCCTCCCGAGACTATCTCCAACCCTGGGAGCCGGCCTGGCCGGACGACGATCTGAGCAAGCCCGCCTTTCGGCGTCGGCTGTCGATCTACGGGCGGGAGATGGAGCTGGGCAACGCCTGGCCCTTCTTCGTGTTCGCGGACGGCGGGCGGACGCTGGTCGGCGCCGTCACCCTGTCGAATGTGCGGCGCGGCGTAGCCGAGACGGGCACCCTGGGCTACTGGATCGGCCAGCCCTATGCGGGGCGCGGTTACGCCACTGCGGCGATGCGCGCCGTGGTCGGCTACGCCTTCGAACGGCTGAAGCTGCACCGGCTGGAGGCGGCCTGCCTGCCGACCAACCAGGCCTCCCGCCGCGTGCTGGAAAAATCCGGCTTTCGCAACGAGGGTTTGGCGCGGGCTTATTTGAAAATTAACGGCGAGTGGGCAGATCATCTGCTGTTCGGCCTCATCGAGGACGAGTTTGATCGCGGCGAACGGACGCCGTCTTGAGAGGGCGACAGCCGTGAACGCGCGACCCCGATCCCTGGCCTGGGACGCCACGAGCGCCATCGAGGCCCTGGCGGCCGCCGATACGGCCCTGTGGGTGTGGACCCCCGCTCTGGATCAGCTGCGTTTCACCGGCGCGACCCGCGCCCTGGGCCTGGGGCCGCTGGCCCCGGAATGTTCGAGCGCGGGCTTCGTCGCCACAGCCATGCCGCAGGACCGGTCGCTGGCGGAAAAAATGCTGAAGCCGCAAGAGGAGGGGACCGAGGTCGCCGTACGCCTGCGCATGCGCGACTCCGAGACCTGCCTCTGGCGGGGCGTCTGGCTGGAGGACGGGCTGCGGGCCGCCGGCGTCGTGGCCCTGGAGACCAAGTTCGCGGGCTCGGACCGGGACGGGCTGACCGGCCTGCTGGATCGCCGCGCCTTCGTCGCCCGGGTGGGCGAGGTCCTGACCCAGCCCGGCGAGTACGAGATCGTGGTCGGCGACGTCGATCGTCTGCGCCGGCTGAACGAGGCTCTGGGCCATGAGCGAACGGACCTGGTGCTGTCGGCCCTGGGCTCGCGCCTGGCCGCCGCCTTCAACAAGGAGGCTTCGCCCGCGCGGATCGGCGAGGACGAGTTCGGGATCATCGTCGAGAAGACCTCCTCCCACGCCAGCTATCGCCTGCGAGAGGCGTTGGAGCAGCCGCTGCGGGTCGCGGGCTTCGACATCTATCCGACCGTCTCCATCGGGGCGGTGGTCGTCGAGGGCGGGCCGGACGCGCCTGACGCCTCGGAACTGTTGCGCCGGGTAGAACTGGCGGTCGAGTCGGCCAAGACGGCCGGCCGCGGGGGGTCCGCCGCCTACGGTCGGGCGCTGGAGAGCGACAGTCTGAGTCGGCTTGCGCTCGAGGCGGATCTGAGGAACGCCTTCGTGAGGGGCGAGATCACCCCCTTCTACCAGCCGATCGTGAACCTGAAGACGGGCGCCGTGGCCGGGTTCGAGGCCCTGGCGCGCTGGCGTCACCCGCGTCGCGGCCTCGTGCCGCCGGACGAATTCCTGGGCCTCACCGCCGACCTGGGCATGATGAACGACCTGGGTCTCCTGATGATGACCCAGTCGGCGCGGCAACTGGCCGAATGGCTCCAGCGCCATCCCCTGGCCGGCAAGATGTTCTGCAGCGTCAACCTGTCCGTCGGCGAGATCGAACGGCCGCACCTTTGCGAGGACGTGGCCCGGATCATCAAGGAAAGCGGCCTGCCCAAGGGGGCGCTGAAGCTGGAGGTGACCGAGGGTGACATCATGCGCGACACCGCGCGCGCCGCCGAGGTGCTGCAGTCGCTGAAGGACGTCGGGGCCTCGTTGGCGCTGGATGATTTCGGCACCGGCTTCTCGTCCCTGTCGTATCTGGCCCGCCTGCCGTTCGATACGCTGAAGATCGACCGCTATTTCGTTCTGACGATGAACAAGGACGAGGGCTCGGCCAAGATCGTCAAGTCGGTGGTCAACCTGGGCCGCGACCTGTCGCTGGAAGTCGTGGCTGAAGGGGTCGAGAACGCCGAACTGGCCGGCCTGTTGCTCGACGCCCAGTGCCACTACGGCCAGGGCTTCGGCTATGCGCCGGCCCTCCCGGCCCAGGAGGCCGAGGTTTATCTGGCCGAAAGCCTGGCAGACGGCACGGCGCCGCTGAAGCAGCGGTCGGCTTAAGCCGTCAGATCGCGTTTAGGGGCAGGCGCAGATAGCGCTGTCCGCCGGCGTCCGGCGGCGGAAGGTCGCCGGCGCGGATGTTGACCTGGAGCGACGGCAGGATCAGCTGGGGCGCGCCCAGGGTGGCGTCGCGAGCTTCGCGCATGGCCACGAAATCCTCTTCCGAAACACCGCCGCCGATGTGGATGTTGTGGGCGCGCTGATCGGCGACGGTGGTTTCAAAGCGGTAGTCGGTGCGGCCCTGCGGCAGATAGTCGTGGCCGACGAAGATGCGGGTGTCGTCGGGCAGGGCCAGCAGGCGCTGGATCGACCGATACAGGGTGCGGGCGTCGCCGCCGGGGAAGTCCGTGCGGGCGGTGCCGTAGTCCGGCATGAACAGGGTATCGCCGGTGAAGACCGCGTCGCCGATCCGATAGCTGATACAGGCGGGCGTATGGCCCGGGGTGTGGATCACCTGGACCGACAGGTCGCCCAGAGCGAAGACGTCGCCGTCGCCGTAAAGGTGATCGAATACCCGGCCGTCGCTGCGCACGTCGTCGGCGCCGAACAGGGGGGCGAAGGTCGCCTGGACCTCGGTGATATGGGCGCCGATGCCGATGGAGACGCCCGTTGCGCGCCGAAGATGGGCGGCGGCCGTCAGATGGTCCGCATGGGCGTGGGTCTCGAGCGTCAGGGCCAGGGTCAGGCCCGCCGCCTCCAGCGCCGCCATGACGGCGTCGATGGATCGGGTCGAGGTGCGGGCGGAGGCGGCCTCGAAATCCAGGACCGGGTCGATGATCGCCGCCATGCCGGTGGCGGGGTCGCTGACCAGATAGGTCACAGTATGGGTCGCGGGGTCGAAGAAACCGCGAACGTCGGGGTGTTGGGCCATGGAAAAGGCTCCTTTCGCGCTTCAACATATTAGATATTGCTAATTTAGCAAGTTCGAATATATTGCCCCTCATGATCGACCTTCAAACCATCGGACTTGAGCGTTTCCAGGCCAGCGCAGGCGAGGCGGCGGCTCTGTTGCGCGCCCTCTCCAACGAGAAGCGGCTGATGATCCTGTGTCAGCTGGGCGAGGGTGAACTGTCGGTCGGTCAGCTGCTGCCGCTGGTCGGCCTGTCGCAGTCGGCCCTGTCCCAGCATCTGGCCAAGCTGCGGGACGAGGCCCTGGTGTCCACGCGGCGCGACGGCACCACCGTCTTTTATCGCATCGCCGATCCGGCGGTCCTGAAGGTGATCGCCGTCCTGGCCGCAATCTATTGTCCCCCTGCCGCTTCAGAGAAGGAATGATCCGATGAGCGTCCTGGCTCCCCTGTCCCCGGCCGAGGTTTCGCGCCGCCTGATCAACAACAGCGCCGTCCTGATCGACATTCGTGAACCGGACGAGTTTGCGCGCGAACACGTATTGGGCGCCGTCCATACGCCCCTGTCTCGCTTTGACGAGTCCTGGCGCACCATTACAGACGGGCGCGATGTGATCTTCACCTGCCGGACCGGAAATCGGACCGGCGTCAATTGCAATCGCCTGGCGGCCCAGGTTCCGGGCCAGGCCTATGTTCTGGACGGTGGTCTCGAGGCCTGGAAGGCGCAGGGCCTGGCGACCCGCACCGACCGGTCCAAGCCCATCGAGCTGATGCGGCAGGTGCAGATGACGGCCGGGGGTCTGATCCTGATCGGAGCGGCCCTGGGTCTGCTGGTGCATCCCGCCTTCTGGGGCCTGTCCGCCTTCGTCGGCGCCGGCCTGTTCGTTGCGGGGGCCACCGGCTTCTGCGGCATGGCGCGTCTGCTGGCCGTCATGCCCTGGAACAGAAACGCGGCTGGAGTCGCCTGACGCCATGACGACCGACCTATTGACCCTCGGCTTGGCTGGCTTCAGCGGCGGGATCGTCGCCCTGCTGTTGACCCTGTTCGGGGGCGGTGGTTCGGTGCTGGCGGTGCCGCTGCTGCTCTATCTGGTGGGCGTACAAGACCCGCATGTCGCCATCGGCGTCTCGGGGGCGGGGGTGTCTCTGAACGCCCTGACCGCCCTGACCGGCCAGGCGAGGGCCGGGCGGGTGCGCTGGCCCTGCGCCATCCTGTTCGCCGTCACCGGGGCGGCGGGGGCCTGGTTCGGGTCGTCCCTGGCCAAGATGATTGACGGCCATCAGCTTCTGCTGATCTTCGCCGTCGCCATGGCGGCGGTGGGTTTGTCGATGCTGCGGCCCAAGCCCGTCGTCGTTCGCGCCGAGCCACGACTCAACTGGGCCATGTCGCCTAGTGTCGGCGTGGCCGGGGCGGGCGTCGGATCGGCGGCCGGTTTCTTCGGCATCGGCGGCGGGTTCCTGATCGTGCCCGGCTTGATGGCGGCGACGGGCATGAGTCTGGCGACCGCCCAGGCGACCTCCCTTCTCAGCGTCGCGGCCTTCGGAGCGACGACGGCCGGCAACTACGCCCTGTCCGGCTGGATCGATCCGGGTCTGGTCGCGGCCATAACCGTGGGCGGGGTGGCGGGCACGGCGGCCGGGCTGCCGCTGGCGCGACGACTGGGGGCGAACGCCGCGCTGGGCCGAGCGCTGTTCGCGGGCCTGATTCTCGTGGTCGCGGCCTATGTCGCGATCCGGGCGATCCTTACGCTCATGGGCTGACGGGGCCGCGAAACGGCAAGGCTAGTCAGGTCTTCATAAATCACTGACACTCGGCCCATGAGCGACGCCAGACTGGAAATCGCGGCCGGTTTCGCCACGGCGCAGGGGCCGAAGGCGGACAATCAGGATTTCGGCGGGGTGCATCTGGGCGCGCCGGCCGAGCAGCGCGAGCACGGGGTCGTCGCCGTCATCGCCGACGGGGTGTCGGGCTCCAAGGCCGGGCGGATGGCGGCGGAGCTCACGACGCGCAGCTTCATCGACGGTTATCTGGACCAGAATCCGCTGAACGGGATCGCCGTCAACGGGATCAAGGCGCTGAGGGGCTTCAACCGCTGGCTCCATGCGCGGGGCGAGATCGATCCAGCCATGGAGGCGGCGGCGACCACCTTCACCGCCCTGATCCTGCGGGGACGCGAGGCCGTCGCCCTGCACGTGGGGGACAGCCGGGCCTGGCATTTTCGCGACGGGATCCTGACGCGGCTGACCGAGGACCATACCCGGGCCCAGCAGGGGCTGAGCCATGTGCTGTACCGCGCCGTCGGGATCGAGGCTGACGTTAAGCTGGACGTGCGCCATGTCGGCCTGGCGCCGCACGACCGGCTGATGCTGACCACGGACGGGGTGCACGGGGTGCTGAACGACGCCGCGCTGGCGCGGTTGCTGGGACGGCGCGGGTCGCCCGACGCGGACGCCCAGGCCATTCTGGACGCGGTCGCCGAGGTCGGAGCGCGCGACAACGCCACCGTTCTGATCCTGGACGTCATCCGCATCGGCGCGCCCGACTGGGAGGCGATCACGGCAGAGGCCGAGGGCCTGGCCATCCTGCCGCCGCCGAAACAGGGCCAGACGGTAGACGGGTTCCATCTGGACCGGCTGATTGCGGACGGACGTTACACGCGTCTGTTCCTGGCGCGATCCGGCGAAGACCGGGTGGTGCTGAAGTTTCCCAAACCGGCGGCGGTGTCGGAACGGGGCGCGCGGACGGCATTCCTGCGCGAGGCCTTCATAGGACGGCGCATCGACAGCCCCTTCGTCGGCAAGGTGCTGACGCTGGACGCGGGGCGCCAGAGCCGCCTCTATATCGTCCAGCCCTTTTATCAGGGCCAGACCCTGCACGCCCGCCTGGCCGAAGACGGCCCGTTCGAGATCGCCGAGGGCATGGACGTGGCGCTGAAGCTGGCCAGGGGCGTGGCGGCCCTGCACCGAGCAAGCGTGATCCATCGCGACATCAAGCCGGACAATGTGATCCTGGAGGCGAACGGCGGGTTGAAACTAGTCGATCTGGGCGTCGCCCGGCTGAAGCGGGCCGAGGAATTTGCCGAGGCGGAGGCCCCGGGGACGCCCGGCTTCAAGGCGCCGGAAATGTACGACGGCGAAAGCGGAAACGCCGCCACCGATCAGTTCGCCCTCGGCGTCACCCTGTATCGGTTGTTCACGGGGACCTATCCGTGGGGCGAGGTGGATCCGTCGGATGCGCCGCGCTTCGATCGGGCTCCGATTCCCGCGGGACGACGCCGGCCGGACATGCCCGCCTGGCTTGAGGCCGCCATCATGCGCGCCGTCGCCCTCGATCCGGATGAGCGGTTCGAGGACGTCGAGGAACTGATCCATGTGCTGGAGACCGGCAGCGCCGCCGCCGCCCCGGCGCAACGGCCCCTGTCCCTGATCGAGCGCGACCCGGTGCGGTTCTGGCAGGGGGTGAGCCTGGTCCTGGCTTTGTTGCTGCTGGTCGTGCTGGCCGCGGGTTAGAAATCAGGCGGCCGCAGCCACCTGGGCCGGCAGGACATTGTCCAGGTCCAGCAGGCTTATCATCTCGCCGTCCACGGCGAATATGCCGGCGATGACGCCGGCGCCCCCGGCGCCGTCGCCCAGTTCCGGCGTCTCCTGACGCGCGGAGTCATCCAGCTCGACAATGTCCGACACGGCCTCGACCAGCAGGCCCACGGTGCGGTCGCCGCATTTGACCACCATGATGGCGTGACGGGCCGACGGCTCCTGGGTCGGCAGGCCCAGGCGCGCCGCCAGATCGATGATGGGCAGCACCAGTCCGCGCAGATTGACCACGCCCTTCATATAGTCGGGAGCCTGGGGCAGGGGCGTGGTTGGGGTCCAGCCGCGAATTTCGATCACCGAGGTGATGTCGATGCAGAAGGCCTGATCGCCGACGCGGAAACCGACCAGTTCGCGACGGCCGCTGTTGGACATTGTCACCACAGAACGATTCTCCATCCATGACCGACACGACGAGAGGTTTCCCGTATCGGATGACGCCGGGGTGGGACCCCGCTCAGAATTCAGTGTCGCGCAACCGCCTAGCAAATTCGTTAATGCCGAGAAGAGCGATGAAGCGAACGGGGTTTCACGAATTCGCCGACGAACCGTCCGAGGCTAATTTGTGTAAACAAGTATTGGGTGTTCGCCGATTTTCTAAGCTTGCATGGCTAAGTGAAGCTTAGGTCGCCGAATTGGTTAATTTTCAACCGTCAGGGGACGTGCCCTTGCGTAAATATGGGCGCGAGACTAGGGGATTATGCGTAAATCTTGCGGGCGGATTCTTGTCCTGCGGCGGTCGTGAGTACGAATTCTTTCCATGTCTGATGTGACCCAAGTAGATGGCGAGAAAGAATTAATTCGTCTGCAGGGTTCGGACCTGGTCGAAGCGGGCCGGGGCGAGATCCAGCTTCAGATCAAACAGAGAATCGCCTTCCTCTCGCGTCGCTGGATGACGCGGGCGGCCCGTCTGTTCAAAGCCTACGGCTTCACCAACGCGCAGAGAGCGCCGCTGGATTTGCTGAAGAATGCGCCTGAAGGTCTGACCCAGTCGGAACTGGCCCAAGGGCTTCAGCTGTCGGAACCTACGCTTTCAAGGCGTGTGACGCGCCTTCTGGCCGACGGTCTGGTCTCCAAACATCGACTGCCGGGCGATGGTCGCGCCAATCTGATCAAGCTGGAGCCCGCTGGCCGGAGCGTGCTTCAGGGGTCCGAGTCCAGGGCGTCGGTCGATAGGGACCTGTTGTTCGAGGGTCTTACGGATGCGGAGTTGAACGTCGCGCTGCGCGTGCTCGACGTGTTGGCGGTCCGGATCGACGGTCCCGTCGACGGGGCGGAGTTGGAGACGACCGCCGGCTGATCTCGCTGGCCTGGCCCTCAGGCCCGTCCGCCCTGACTGGACAACCGCCCGGCGTCCACCCCGATCCGCGCCAGGGCGCGCGCCCATTTCGATTGATGGTCGCCGTCGAAAATCAGGTCCAGATCGGCGTCTGAAGTCAACCAGACATTCTCGGCCAGTTCTTCTTCGAGCTGGCCTTCGCCCCAGCCGGCGTACCCCAGCAGCAGGGCCGAGCGCCGCGGGCCGGCCACGTCGTCCGTCATGGCGGCCAGGGCTTCTCGCGTGCCCGTCATGGCCAGGCCGTCCCCGAAGGGCAGGGTGTCGGCGCCCACGCTCCAGTCGTCGGTGTGCAGGACGAAGCCGCGCTCGCGCTCCACCGGGCCGCCGACCAGAACCGGTCGACCCGCCGCCGTCACCGGCGAAGGCGCGTCCAGCTTGTCCAGCACGATCTTCAGGTCCACGCCCGGCGCAGGACTGTCGATCCGCAGTCCCATGGCGTGATCCGGCCCGTGGGCGCAGATCAGGATGACGGCATGTTCGAACCGCGGGTCGCCGATGCCGGGCATGGCCACCAGAAGACGGCCCGTCAGGGGGGAGGCGTCGGTCATGATAACCATATCATCGGGTGCGAAACGGCCGGACGCAAGCCGTTGATGCTTGCGGCGACCGCGGGGCCGTCTATCTGTCTGTGGCGCATTCAACCAACCCGCGCGGAGACAATTCATGACCATCCAGATCGGCGACCGCATCCCTGACGCCACCCTGGCCCAAGCCACGGCCGAAGGCCCCAAGCCCGTCAGCACAGCCGACATCTTCGCGGGCAAGACCGTCGCTCTGTTCGCCGTTCCCGGCGCCTTCACCCCCACCTGCTCGGCGCGCCATCTGCCCGGCTTCAAGGACAATCTTGAGGCCATCCAGAGCAAGGGCGTCGATGTAGTCGCCTGTATCTCGGTCAACGACGCCTTCGTCATGAAGGCCTGGGCCGAAAGCCAGGGCGTGGACGACGGCTCCATTGTCATGCTGGCCGACGGCAACGGCGATCTGACCCGCGAACTGGGTCTGGTTCTGGACGGCTCGGGCTTCGGACTGGGGCAGCGCTCGCAGCGCTACTCCATGCTGGTCAAGAACGGCGTGGTCACCCAGCTGAACATCGAACAGGGCGGCGAGTTCAAGGTGTCGTCGGCCGAGCACCTGCTGGCCCAGCTCTGACTTGAAGATCTCCACGCCGTCGCTTCGCGTGGGGTGCGGATGACGACGGATGTCTTCAGCCCGGAAAAGCGCAGCGCCGTGATGCGCCGCGTCAAGGGGCGGGACACCGCTCCGGAACTGGCCGTGCGCAGGATCCTTCGCACGGCCGGGATCGGCTATCGGTTGGGCGGCCTAGGCTTGCCGGGCAGGCCGGACATCACGATGAAGGGACGAAGGCTGGCGCTCTTCGTCCACGGCTGTTTTTGGCACGGCCACGATTGTCCGCGCGGAGCCCGCCAGCCCAAGGCCAACGCCGAATACTGGACAGCCAAGATCGCTCGCAACCGCGACCGGGACGCCCGCGCCAGGTCTGAATTAGAGGCCTGGGGTTGGCGGGTCCTCACGGTGTGGGAATGCGAGCTGAGACGACCGGACGCGGCCCCGCGGCTGACGGCGGCGGTCCGGGGTCAGGCGGCTTCGGTCTCGGCCGAAGACGCCGTCTCGTCCAACACGTGCTGCAACGCGCCCAGCAGGGCAGGAGGCGTCAGCGGCTTGGAGACGAAATAGGCCATCCCTGCGGCGCGGCAGGCGGCGACGTCCTCGGGCGCCGTGTCGGCGGTCACGGCGACGACGGGGGTGCGGGCGTTGGGCCCTCCGCCCGCTCGCAGGCGGCGCGTGGTTTCGCGCCCGTCCAGCTCCGGCATGCGGACATCCATGAAGATGACGTCGAAGACGGTCTCTCCGCAGCGTTCCAGGGCGATCAGGCCGTCGGCGGCCGTGACGATGTCGCAGCCGATGGGCTGAAGGATCAGCTGAACGGCGCGGCGATTGATGTCGTGGTCGTCGACCACGAGAACCCGAAGTGGGCGGTCCTGGTCGTCGTCCGAAGGCGCTGCGGCGGTTTCGACCACTGCCTCGGCTTCGGCTTTGCGGGGCGCGTCCGGAGCGATCAGAGGCCGGGCGATGTCCTGGCGGCTCTCGTCGACCGCAACCGGCGCCGGCTCGGCCTGTTCGCCGCGCGGAAGCAACAGGGAGACGGTGAAAGACGCGCCCTGACCCGGCGTGCTGCGCGCTGTCAGCCGCCCGCCCATCAGCTGGACCAGTTCGCGACTGATGGCCAGACCGAGCCCGGAGCCCCCATGGCGCGCGCTGACCCCTTCGGCCGTCTGATCGAAGGGGTTGAACAGGCGTGTCAGTTGTTCAGCGGTGAGACCGGGGCCGGTGTCCTGCACCTCAAGAAGGAAGCAATAACCAGAGGGCTCCTCGGGCCAGGCATCCAGCCGCAAGGTGATCTCTCCCGCCGGGGTGAACTTGACGGCGTTGGACAGAAGATTGTTCAGGACCTGGCGCAGGCGCATGGCGTCGCCCCGCACATGCCGGGGCATGCGGGAGGCGCCTTCGACCCGCAGCTTCAGACCCTTGGCCTCGATCGGGCCGCGCCAGAGGCGGAGGGTCTGAGCCAGCATGGCGCGGAAGTCGAAGTCCACCGCCTCCACCGTCATTCGCCCGGCGCCGATCCGGGTGTGGTCGAGCAGGTCGTCCAGCAGGGCCTTCATCATCAGGCCGGCGTCCGTGATCAGGCCGGCGGTCGAGCGTGACTGCGGATGAAGCGTCTGGAGCTCGGTCGCTCCGGTCAGGATGGCGCCGATCGGGGTGCGCAGATCGTGGCCGATGGCGGCCAGAAAGGCGGTATGGGCGATCAGATCCTGTTCGGCCTTCGACCGCAGCGCTTCGGCCTCGGCGCGGGCACGCAACTGGCTTTCGGTCGCGTCGCTCATGCGCTGCCAGCTGATGACGGTGAAAAAGACGACTAGAATCACCGCCGCGGCCGCCGTCATCACCAAGGGCGGGGTGGCGCCGAAGCCGGCGGCGAGGAAAGGCACCGCCAGGAGATAGAGGATCGGGGGCGTCAGAGAGGCCGTCAGCACCGACTTGGACCTCGGCGAGTTGATCATGGAGAACAACATCAGGGCGGGCAGCATCAGGGCGGCGCAGACGCCGCCCAGCGGCCCGCCGATCAACCACATGGGCACCGACAGACTGCCGAACAGCAGGGCGCTGGTGAATAGAATTGCGCAAATTAGGGTGCGACGGGCGAAGGAGGCGCCTGCGAGCGCGATCCGCTCGGGTGGCAGGACCAGACGTTCGACCCCCTGAACCAGGACATAGGCGGCGAACCAGGCCAGGCAGACCTGCCAGCCGATCATGGGCGTGACCACCAGACCGACGGCGCCGCCCATGCCGATTCGCTGCAGCAGGGTGCTGCGGCGGTGGCGAGCGGCTACGACCCAGCCGCTTTCCTCAAATTCGACGACGGGCGTCTCGGACATCCAGCTTCCCGGAAATGCGAACCGTGATCGGTCGCTGGGGCGGGAGTAGACAACAGATGGGCCTAACGCTCCGTCAACGACGCGCGCCGATCGCCTCGGAAACCGAAGAAAACCCGTCGGCCCTGAGCCGCGCCGCCAGGTCGCGCTTGATTTGGGCGACCAGCCCCGGCCCCGCATAGACCAGGGCCGAATAGATCTGGACGGCCGAGGCGCCGAGACGGATGCGGGCGTAGGCCTCGGCCCCGCTGTCGATCCCGCCGACCGCGATCAGCGGAAGACGCCCCTGCCCGGCTTCGGCGGCGGCGCGCAGGGCCTTCTCTGCAAAGGGACGGATCGGAGCGCCCGAAAGGCCGCCGGTTTCCCGGGCAAGAGGCGAGCGCAGACTGTCGGGCCGTTCAAGCGTGGTGTTGGATACGATCAGGCCGTCGATCCTGTGCGCCAGGGAGGCCTCGACGATCATGCCGATCTCGTCGGCGATCAGATCGGGGGCGATCTTCAGAAAGACCGGAACGCGCAGGGCGCCGTCCATCGGGCGGGCGGCGTCGATCCGCCCCAGCAGATCGTCCAGCTGTTCTCGCCCCTGCAGCGCCCGCAGGCCCGGCGTATTCGGCGAGGAGATGTTTACGGTGAAATAGGCGGCGCGGCCCTGAAGACGGGTCAGCCCCGCCACATAGTCGGCCGCCTTGTCCTCAGTGTCCTTGTTGGCCCCCAGATTGGCGCCCACGACGACGCCTTCCGGGCGGCGGTCCAGGCGAGTGGCGAAAGCGTCCAGGCCGGCGTTGTTGAAGCCCATCCGGTTGATCACGGCCCGGTCCTCGGTCAGGCGGAACAGGCGGGGCTTCGGATTGCCCGGCTGAGGCCGGGGCGTGACCGAGCCGCATTCGACGAAGCCGAAGCCGAGGCGGGACAGTCCCCGCAAGGCCTCGCCGTTCTTGTCCAGCCCGGCGGCCAGACCGACCGGATTGGGCAGGGCGAGCCCCGCCAGGCGCGTGTGCAGGATGGGATCGTCGGCGGCAGGCGCGGGCAGGGGGGCAAGCCCCAGACCCTTTATCGCCAGCTGATGGGCGGTCTCGGGATCGAGGCGACGCAGGGCGGCCGCGCCGAGGTCGAACAGGCTCATCGTCCGTCCTCGAAGACCATGGCGCCGTCCTCGGCGACCGAAAACCGGCGCGCAGCCATGACGGCGCTCGCGGGCAAGGGGGCGTAGAGATGCGGAAACAGGTCGCCGCCGCGCGACGGCTCCCAGATCAGCTCGTCCCCGAAAGAATTGAGGTTCACCGTCAGCAGCATCAGATCGGCGCGCCCGGCGTAGTGGCGGCGCGCCGTCTCGACCAGCTGCTCGCCCGTGGACATGTGGATGTAGCCGTCCGCCAGATCGACGGCCGAGCCGTCATAGCGGCCCTCGGCCAAGGCGGCGCGCCATTCGTCGGCGGACAGGATCTTGTAGGCGACGTCCGTCATGCGCCGGCGCCAAGGCTGCGCGGGGTGATGAAGCCTTCGTAGGCGCATCGGGCAGCGACATCCACGGTGAACAGGGCGGCTGCGCCCGTGGGGAAACCCGCCGCCAACCGATCCAGAATCGCCGGCGAGGCGGCGCTTTCGCTGAGATAATCCCCCGCCAGGACATGGACGCCGGGATTATGGGCCAGGATCAAGAGACATCCGGCCTGCTCCTCATTGTCCTCGACGAAACGGCGCAGCACCTCGGCCGGGGCGTTGTAGAGGCGCGGCTCCTCGCGCACCTCGACGTCGCCCAGGGCGTCGTGCATTTGTTCCCAGGTTTCGCGGGTGCGGACGGCGGACGAGACCAGGGCCAGGTCGGGTTTCAGTCCGCGCTCGGCCAGGGCGCGGCCCATCGCCAGGGCCTCGTTTCGCCCGACGGCGGACAGGGGACGGGCTTCGTCGCCGCCGGACGGGCTGGACGCCTCGGCCTGGGCGTGTCGCATGAGGATCAGTCGGTGCATGGGGCTTCGCCATAAGGCCGTTCGAGTTCGGCGACCAGATGGGACGGGCTCAACTCCGCGTCAGCCTCGTTCGTGCGACCTGGCGGAGGCCGCAGGCTGGGGCGTCAGCACCGGTTTTGCGGGCACGCGCTGGGCGTGGCCGCTGGGACGGATCCGGGCGTAGGTGTGACGAGCGGCCTCCAGAAGAATGAGCCCGGCCGTTCCCGGGGCGACCCGGCGTCCGATCTGTTCGAAGCCGTCGGCGAGCGGCAACAGCGGTGTCCAGGGCGGGACGTACAGGGTCTGGGACCAGGCCGAAGGCTCCAGCCCCGCCTCGCGCACCAGCCGCTCCAACTGACCCCGGGTGAAGGGGCGGCCATGGCCGAAGGGGGTGTTCTCCGCCCGCGCCCACAGGCCCCCCCGCGCCGCGGCCGCCAGAATGATCCGGCCGTTCGGCGCCAAGGCGCGCACCGACTCGAGCAAAAGGGCGGCGGGATCGTCGGCCTCTTCCAGGGCGTGGACCAGCAGGATGCGGTCGAAGCTGCCCGCCGCAAAAGGCAGGCGGCGGTCGTCTACCAGAAGGGTGCGGTTGCGGCCCACGACCGGCCAGTGTTCGACCCCCTGGCCGCCGGGCATGGCGGCGACCACGCGGCGGGCGCCGATGAAGGCGTCCAGCCAGGGGGTGGCGTAGCCCAGCCCCAGAACGTCGCAGTCGGGCGTTTCGCCCCAGGCCTCTTCCAGCCGCCGCGCCAGCAGGCGTCGAACCAGCGCCCCGGTCGGTTCGCCGTAGAAGGTCCGAAGCTCGTCGATGCTGCGCCGCATGGGTCCACCATAGGCCGGGTCGGGCTCGCCTGCTAGGATAGGCTCATGACCCTGGATGTTCACCTGTTTCCCTGCCGCAGCGACAACTACGGCTTTCTGATCCGCGACGGGGCCACGGGCGCCGTGGCGACGGTGGATACGCCCGATGCGGCGCGGATAATGGAGGAGCTGGAGCGGCTGGGCTGGGGGCGGCTGGACCTGATCCTGAACACCCATTGGCACCCGGATCACACCGAGGGCAACGAAAGCCTGAAGGCCGAGACGGGCTGCGAGATCGTGGGCCCGGAAGAGGTCCGGCGCGTCGCCCCCCTGGATCGTGTGGTGGCGGACGGCGACGTCGTCAGGGTCGGCCAAACCCGCTTCGAGGTCACGGCCACCCCCGGCCACACCCTGGGCCATGTCGTCTTCCGCTCGGTCGAGGACCGACTGGCCTTCGTCGGCGACACCCTGTTCACCCTTGGGTGCGGCAGGCTGTTCGAAGGGACGCCGGAACAGATGTGGGCCAGCTTGCAGACACTGGCAGCCTGGCCCGAGGCTACGGTGCTGTGGGGCGCGCATGAATACACAGCCTCGAACGCGCGGTTCATGCTGAGCCTCGATGACCGGCCCGAGGCCCGGGCTCACGCCGAGGCGATCTTCGCGGCGCGGGCACGGGGCGAGCCGACCGTGCCGACCACTCTCGGGACCGAGCTGCGCTTCAATCCCTTCCTGACGGCCGTCGATGCGGCCGAGTTCGCCGCGCGCCGGGCGGCGAAGGACGGGTTCAGCGGCTGAGAACGTCTTCTCCGACCACGCCGACGATCCGGGCCGAGGACGGTCGGCCGGCCACGCCGGCGCGCGGCAGGATCACGATCCGCAGTACGCCGCGCGAGAAGGTGGCCTGAGGGCCGCGGCCCTGGTCGACGATCTCAATCCGCCGAATCCGGTCCGCCTCGCGTCGCAGGGTCTGGGAGCGGGACATGCGGGCGATGGCGTCCACGGCGGTCGACAGGGCGTCGGCGGCCACGGCTTCGGAGCCCGGCTGGATATTGACGTCGACCACCACCAGGCGGCCGAGGGCGCGGCTGGCCCGTTCGCTCTGACGGATGATGTATTGCCACAGCTGAACGGCTGTGAGGGCCGGCGCCAGCAAGGGCGCGGCCTCGCCGGTCTGGGAGACGGGCGAGCCCTGGGGGGCCGTAGTAGTGTACAGGGTCATGCCGCCGTCCGCGGTGACGCGCAGCACCTGGTCCCCATTGTCGTTCCGATAGACGATGTCGCCGCGGGGCGCGGGCGTGGGGCGCAGCACCCAGATCTCGGTCGAGCGATCAAAACGCAGCAGGGGTCGCGAGCCGGTGACGTCCAGCACGAACCCTTGTCCGGTCTGTGACACGTAGCGGGCCGAAGGTTCCAGATCCCGACGCGACTGGGCGTGGCAGTCGGCCGGCAGAACGGCGGGCGCGGCGACGGATAGGGCCAGACCCACGACGGCGGCGAGCGCCGTCGCGGTCACGCGAGGCGATTTTTTCGCCCAGGCCGTTTCCGTCAACTTCATGAGACTGTGGATGAAACCGTCACGCGGCGGATTTTGGGCGAAGCCTGTTCACCCCACCAGGTATTGGCCGCCGTTCAACGAGAGTGTGCAGCCTGTGACATATCCGGCACGCTCGCCCACCAGCCATGACACCATGTCGGCGATCTCCTCCCCCTTGCCCAGGCGGCCGACGGGAATCTGGGCCACGATGCCCTCAAGCACCTTAGGATCCATGGCGCCGACCATCTCGGTGTCGATATAGCCGGGCGCGATACAGTTCACGGTCACGCCCTTGCGCGCGTTCTCCAGGGCCAGGGCCTTGGTGAAGCCGATCATTCCGGCCTTGGCGGCGGAATAGTTGGTCTGGCCCACCTGACCCTTCTGACCGTTGATCGAGGAGATGTTGACGATCCGGCCGTAGCCGCGCTCGCGCATGCCGTTTATGACCTGTCGGGTGGTGTTGAAGACGCTGTCCATGTTCACCCGGATCACGTCGGACCACTGGTCGTGGCTCATCTTGTGGAAGAAGCCGTCGCGGGTGATGCCGGCGTTGTTGACCAGGATGTCGACCGGCCCCAGCTGGGCCTCGACCTCCTGCACCGCGCGGGCGCAGTCGTCGAAACTGCCGACATTGCCCTTCACGACCATACAGCCCAGGGCCTGGGCGGTGGCGAAGGCGGCCTCGTCATTGCCGGAATAGCCGGCGGCGACGCGAATCCCGTCCTCCGTCAGGCGCTGCACGATCGCCTTGCCGATTCCCCGGGTTCCGCCGGTTACAAAAGCTACGCGCATCGCTGTTTCCTTGTCCCTGGACGCCCGTCTGCCGCAGGCCCTGGATCAGGGTTTAGCCGCGCGGGGGTTGCAGGCAAAGCCCGATTTCCGTGACGGAAACCGGGCTTGATGTCGCGGAAGGTCAGGCCGCCATCTGCTCCATGTCGATGACGAAGCGATAGCGGACATCGGACTTCAGCATCCGCTCATAGGCTTCGTTGATCTGGTCCGGGGCGATGGTCTCGATGTCGCAGGCGATGCCGTGTTCGGCGCAGAAGTTCAGCATCTCCTGGGTCTCGGCAATGCCGCCGATCAGCGAACCGGCGATGCGGCGACGACGCCACAGCAGCGGCACGGCATAGACCGGCAGTCCCTCGGTGGTCAGGCCCAGCATGACCATGGTGCCGTCCCGGGCCAGAAGTTGGACCTGGCTGGCGATCTCGTGCGTGGCCGAGACGGTGTTGATGATCAGGTCGAACTTTTCGGCCGCCGCCTTCATGGCGTCCTTATCCGAGTTGATCAGGAAATGTCTGGCGCCCATCCGCTCGGCATCGGCCTTCTTGCGGTCCGAGGTGGACAGGACCGTGACCTCGGCGCCCATGGCCGCCGCCAGCTTGACCGCCATATGGCCCAGGCCGCCCAGGCCGATGACGGCCACCTTTGACCCCGGACCGACGCCCCAGGTCTTCAGCGGCGAATAGGTGGTGATGCCGGCGCACAGCAGGGGCGCGGCGGCGTCCAGCGGCAGGTTGTCGGGAATGGACAGCACGAAATGCTGGTCCACCGTGATGTGGTCGGAGTAGCCGCCCTGGGTGATGGTCTCGGCCGTGCCGCCCTTCTTGTCCCTGGCGCCATAGGTGCCGGTGAAGCCGGGCACGCAATACTGCTCCAGCCCTTCCTGGCACGACGAACATTGGCGGCAGCTGTCGACCATACAGCCGACACCGACCCGGTCGCCTTCCTTGAAGCGGGTGACGTTGGCGCCGACGGCCGCCACTACGCCGGCGATCTCGTGGCCCGGCACCAGGGGGTAGGGGGCCGGGCCGGTCTCGCTGCGGGCCATGTGCAGGTCGGAATGGCAGATGCCGCTGAACTTGATGTCGATCAGCACGTCGTCAGGGCCGGGATCGCGACGCTCGAAGCTGTAGGGGGTCAGCGGCTTGTCGGCGGCGGTCGCGGCGAAGGCGCGTGTGGCGATCGGCATGGGAAGTCCTTGGGGCTGGGGGGCTTGGCCGACAGATGTGACCCGAGAAGACCGACCGCAAGGCGGCGGGGCTATTTAAGCTGGGCGATCAGCGCCTGGGCCGCCGCCGGGTTCCGCACCTTGGCTCCCGAGATGAAATAGGCGAAGACCTCGCCCCGCTTGGCCCAGGCGCGGGCCTGGTCGGCGACGGCGGACAGTTCGGCGGCGGTCATGCCGGTCGGCTCGTCCTCGCGGCTGGACATCAGGCGGGCATAGGTAAAGTCGGCGGTGGCCTCGTCGATCTGGGGCCAGGTCGGCTCCTCGTCATCGACGGCGTAGACGATGGCGACGCCGTATTGGCGGGCCAGGTCATAGAACTGCTCGGTGGCGAAGGTGGGATTGCGGACCTCAAGCGCGTGGCGCAGGCGCAGGCCGTCCTTCTCGGGCGGCAACAGTTTCAGGAACCCTTCGAAGTCCTCGGGGTCGAACTTCTTCGTGCCCATGAACTGCCAGTTGATCGGCCCCAGCCTGTCGCCCAATTCGGTCAGGCCCTGGGACAGGAAGCGGTCGAAGCTTTCGGCGCCCTCGGACAGGATCTTTCGGTTGGTGCAGTAGCGGCTGGCCTTGACCGAGAAGACGAAGCCGTCCGGCGTCTCGTCGCGCCACTTGCGCCAGGAGTCGGGCTTGAAGGTCGAATAATAGGTGCCGTTGATCTCGATACTGGTCAGTTTCGACGCGGCGTATTCCAGCTCGCGCTTCTGCACCAGACCCTCGGGATAGAAGACCCCGCGCCAAGGTTCGTAGGTCCAGCCGCCGACGCCGATGTGGATGGGGTGGATCATGTGTCGTGGTCCTCAGATCGGCGCTCTTCGCGGTGCAGAGTGGCGTGCTGACAGGCTTTGTCAATTTTGGCGGGGCGCTAATCCTTCGTCCAGATCCCCCCTTGCCGCGTCCGCCAGGGTGAAGAAGCGGTCGCGGACCTCGGCGGCGAAGGGGTTGTCGCGTTCGATGGCGTGGAAGACGGCGGGGCTGTCGTGGCGGACCATGTCGACGGCCTGCATCAGGCGGTCGAAACTGGCGGTGGTCATGCGCGTGGGCAGGGGCTCCATGGCCAGCAGCAGGCGGGCGATCAGATGGGTCAGGCCCTGGACGGTGGCGGCCTCGCGGTCGTGATCCTCGGGGCTGACCTGGAACACCTTCAGGGCCAGGGCGCGGCGGCAGAAGGCGGCGACGCGGCGGGCTTCGCGATCCCCGCGCACTTCGCAGACGGCGATGCGCAGGCCGTCGATGCCGTGCTTGCCGCTCTGCGGGCCGAACAGGGGATGGGTGCCGACGATGCGGACGTTCGGCGGCAGCAGGTCCTCCATCAGCCGCGCGGGTTTGACCTTCACCGAGCCGACGTCGATCACCAGGGCGTCGGGGCGCAGGTGGGGGCGGATTTCGGTCAGGGAGGCGGCCAGGGCCTCCACCGGGACGGCCAGGATGATGGTGGGACAGGCGGCGGCTGTGGCCAGGTCGGTCAGGGTCGCGAGGCCCTCGCCGTCGGTTGTTGCCGGATCATGGGCCAAGATGTCGAACCAGGGCGACAGATGCCGGGCCGTCAGCCGCCCGAAGGCGCCGAAGCCGATCAGGCCGAGGCGGGGTTTGGCCGCCGCTGTTTCCAGCCCCGTCATCCTCGGGCTTGACCCGAGGACCGGGCGCGGATCTGGCTGTGCGCCCGCCGCTGACGCAATGCGGCGGACCCTCCGGTCCTCGGGTCAAGCCCGAGGATGACGGAGTGGGGTAGGGGAACGAGGGAATGCGATCTCACAGCGTCTCCATGAACCGCACCGGCCGTCCATGGGCCGCGCCGATCAGTTCGCCGTCCTGCATCACCACCCGGCCGCGCACGATCGTCGCCATGGGCCAGCCGGTCGCCTCGACGCCGTCGAACGGGGTCCAGCCGCAGCGCGAGGCCTGCTGGTCGTGGGTGATGACGCGCTTCGCCTTCAGGTCGACGAGGGTCAGATCGGCGTCATAGCTGACGGCCATCCGGCCCTTGTTGGCCGTGCCGAACACCCGCTGGGCGCCGGCCGAGGTCAGGTCGATGAACCGCTCCAGGCTGAGCCGGCCCTGGGCCACATGGGTCAGCATCAGGGGCACCAGGGTCTGGACCCCCGGCATGCCCGACGGCGAGGCCGGATAGGGTTTGGCCTTTTCCTCTTTGGTGTGCGGCGCATGGTCCGAACCCAGAACGTCGGCGACGCCCTGCTGCATGCCCCACAGCCAAAGGGCGTCGACATGCTCCTGCGACCGGATCGGCGGGTTCATCTGGGCGTAGGCGCCCAGACGCTCATAGGCTTCGGGCGCGGCCAGGGTCAGGTGTTGCGGCGTGATCTCGACCGTGGCCACGTCCTTGTGGAAGCGCAGATACTCCATCTCGTCCTTGGTCGTGACGTGCAGGACGTGGATGCGGGCGCCCGTCTCCTGGGCCAGGCCGACCAGGCGGCGGGTCGAGCGGATGGCGCTCTCGGCGTCGCGGACCTCGGGGTGGCTGGTCCAGTCGCCGGTGCGGGCCAGGCCGCGCCGTTCGACCAGCCGGTATTCGTCCTCGGAGTGGAAGGTGGCGCGGCGGCGCACGTTCGACAGAACCTTGCGCACCCCCTCGTCGTCGGCGATCAGCAGATCGCCGGTCGAGGCGCCCATGAAGACCTTGACCCCGCAACAGCCCGGCAGCCGCTCCAGCTCGCCCAGATAGTCGGCGTTCTCGTGGGTGCCGCCGACATAGAAGGCATGGTCGGTCCACATCCGGTCCTTCGCCCGGGCCAGCTTGTCGGCCATGGTGTCCGGGTCGGTGGTGTTGGGATTGGTGTTCGGCATTTCGAACACGGCGACGACGCCGCCGAGAGCCGCCGCGCGAGAGCCGGTCTCCAGGTCTTCCTTCCACTCCAGGCCCGGTTCGCGGAAATGGACTTGGGTGTCGATGACGCCCGGTAGGACCGTCAGGCCGGTCGCGTCGTAGGTTTCGCCGGCCGAGGCCTGGGACAGGTCGCCGATGAAGGCGATCTTGCCGTCGATCACCCCGACGTCGGCTGGGCCGCGTCCGGCGTGATTGGCCACCTCGCCGCCACGGACGATCAGGTCATAGGTCTGGGTCATGGGGCGGGCTCCTGAGGCTGG
>Ga0208958_1000807_pt1 | contig 35570 bp, 41 predicted proteins | sample RifOxyB1_FD_184032 | JGI IMG/M metagenome (GOLD analysis project Ga0208958, IMG submission 184032) | Soil microbial communities from Rifle, Colorado - Rifle Oxygen_injection B1 (SPAdes) | ecosystem: Environmental > Terrestrial > Deep subsurface > Rock core/Sediment | place: Rifle, Colorado...
ACTTTTAAGCGAGTTGGTTCACCTACTGAAAGAAAAGAGGTTGTTGAAGGAGGCCCATGCGTTGTTCTCGCAACTTCGGGTATGCTTGTCGGAGGCGCATCTGTCGAGTATTTCAAACATTTTGCAGGAAATCACAGAAACTCAATTGTCTTTGTTTGTTATCAGGGTGTTGGAAGTTTAGGGCGTCAAGTGCAAGAAGGATTAAAAGAATATCATTCAGACCAAGGAGATGTTGCACAGGTTAATTTAGAAGTTCATAAAATAGACGGATTCAGCGCGCACGCAGGAAGAACAGAGTTATTGAATTTTGTGAGAAACTGCAAGCCAAAGCCAAAAAGAGTTATAGTAAATCACGGCGAAGTTTCCAAGTCATTGGATTTGGCAAGCACTATTTATAAAATTGAAAGAATTGAAACAAACGTCCCGCGAAATCTCGAGACGATTAGGTTGAAGTAATCAGGCAATTAATCTAACTGCCTCTTCTGGATTAATTATCCTTATCCCAAGATATTCTTTGAGTTTTAACAGGTGATTGTCCTGGCTTATAATGAAATCTGCTTTTTCAGCTATTGCAGCTTCTAAGAATCTATTCTCTTCAGCATCTTCTTAAATAACTTTTAATTTTTCAGATTGTTCAACAATCAAAGAATTATTGATAATAAGGTTTCTCCAGCCAAGAATAATTTTATTCTCAATTTGAATTTTAAAGTTTTTTAATGTATCAATTAATTCTTCAATAATTCCCACAGAAGTAACTAATATGAATTTTTCTTATCTCCATTTATCTATAATCTGAGAGCAAAAATTGCCTTCCCAAAATATTCCAGAGATAAATACATTCGTATCTAAAACTATCCTCATTTTTTTCTTGCTTTTTTTATGGCTTCTTCTGCATCTGTTTCTCTTATCCCTTTTGTTTTTGCAAATTCTCTTGTTCTCTTTAGCAATTTTTCAAATCCTGCAAAAGAAGGCATTTCAACTTTTTTCAGAATAATAGTGCTGTCTTCTCCAATTACTATAAACTTCTCCCCCTCTTGTATTCTAAGCCTGTCTCGTAATCTTTGTGGTATGACTATCTGCCCTCTTGAACTCATGCTTGTTATTTCAATATTTTCCATTTTATTTTTAGGATTATTTAATTGCTACTATAAATTTATCTTACCAGTAAGAATATCTTATTTATAAACCTTTTGGTTTTGTGGGGATTTTTAAAATAATTCAAATCATACAAATCTTTTTAACCTATAAAATGCTCTTCTATTTATGAGTGGTGATTCAAGGACATATTATCCTGAAGATCTTTCAGACTTATCGCTTGATTGTGCATGTGAAGTTGATTGGTTTCTTCAGGGAAAATCAGAAGGTTTTGGTAAATCCAAAGAACTTGCAGGAATTTTAGAAAAACACCAGTTAAAAGATGGAGACAATTTTGGCACTACTTCTGCATTATTTGAGGTCTATTGGCCTTTGCATCTTGCTATGAAAAAAGGTTCTGAAAAAAAATTAAAGGGATATGAAGAATTGGCACTTAAAATGAGATTGTTCAGATATGAGCTTGAAGATGTTATTGAAGGAAGAAGAAATCCAGATGTTTCCAGAGATGCTGAAGCATTATTTGATATTTCAAAATTCTTATGCAGTTTATCCCACGAGTTTACTAATTTGTATTGTCAAATGCATGTGGAATATTGTTTTGCTGCATAGTTTTTTAGTGTTGCTTAATCACAATTCTGCAAGACATCGCGCTTCAAGTGCGCTTTCTTCAATGTCAATCTGCCTTTTTGTTTGATGTTCAGGATTAAAAATATCATTTACATTGCATGGCGCCAGCATTATTCCCGTGTCTTTTTTTACATCTGATTTATACTTTTTGGGATTATCAACTCTTTCCATATATCTGGGGTTCATGTGGATATATAGTTTATCGCAAGTTCTTGCTAAATTTATTGAAATATGATGAATAGAATATACTATTAAAACAAAGGCAATAACGCCATTTACTGCCTTAGATGTATAGTTTTCCACCCCTTCAAAAAAATCATTATCCATTTATTTTATAATTTGCTTTTTGTTTTTAAATATTGTTGTGCTTTTTTTAACACCCATAACTTTTCATTATTCAACATCTTTTAATTTAATTTTTCTCTCCTTTACATTAAATATAAATCAGGATGGTTAAGAAACTAATGTGCTCATGGCGTTGGATTTGCAAAATATAATAAGTGCGAAGCACACAATAATTAATTCTTTAAACATCCCATAACTTTGCTTTATTTTAGGCGAGCCCATTGGTGTTTTGTTATTTTATTTTTCTGTTAAATTAAAACCACTAAGTTATCAATGAATAAATTGCGTCAGATTTTCAGAATAATAAAAACAAGCGCCGAAGGCGCCATCATTCTATTATTAAAAAATCATCCAACCGCACCATTTAAAAACATTCTTTGCTAATTAATTAAAATGAAGCACAATATAAAAATCACAATTATTCTTTTGTCTATGTTCTTGCTTGCACAGCTTATCGGGCTTGCAGTTATTTATGCATACCATCCTGTAAAAATGCCTGTTGAAATTAATGGAACTATGCAAAATGTTACAACAAATCCTCTTCCTTATGGTTTAGAACCGCCAGAAGTAAAGCCAGAAAGCTCTTTAATTTCAATACTTTTTGCATTTGCAATTGCATTCACAATCTTATTCTTTATAATGCGCCTCCATAAAACTTATCTTGTTGTTCTTATGAGATTTTGGTTTTTTGCAGTTATTGCAATTGCATTGGGCATTGTAATAAATATTTTTTTAAGGGATTATTTTATTAATTCAGCAGTTATCTCACTTTTAATAGGCGCCTTTCTTTCTTTTATAAAAGTGTTTAGAAGAAATATGATTCTACATAATCTTACGGAACTTGCAGTTTATCCGGGAATTGCTGCGATTATTGTTCCAATTCTTAATCTTCCCACAATAATTATCCTTCTTGTGGTAATCTCTGTTTATGACTTGTGGGCTGTCTGGCATTCTGGGTTTATGCAGAAGCTCGCAAATTTCCAGATGAAAGAGGTAAAAGTATTTGGCGGATTTTTTGTTCCTTACATGACAAAAAAACAGAGAGACAAGCTAAAACAGGCACGTTTAAGCAAATCAGCCAGAGTAAAAGGAAAAATAAAATCAATGAAAATAAGTTTAGCAATTCTCGGAGGAGGAGATGTTGTATTCCCTATAATCACTTCAGGTATTGTTTTAAGAACATTTGGATTTGTTCCTGCGCTTATAGTAATTGCCTGTTCAACAATTGCCCTTGCAATACTATTTTTGTTCTCGCAAAAAGGCAAGTTCTATCCTGCAATGCCTTTCATAACTGCAGGGCTTTTTGCAGGAATTATTTTAGGCGCGCTCGCGGCTTAAGAATAGTTTTCTTGTCTTTACTATATAAAAGTAACAAAACAGAAAGGTTTTTAAATACCTGTAACTGCTTGATAGTCATAACTAAAACTAAAAATGGCATCTAAATCAGAACTTATAAACAAGGTAAAGAACCAGTTTAATCTTAATATTTATGAAACTAAAGTATGGCTTGCGCTTCTTTCAAAAGGAATGGCTTCTGCAGGAGAAATTGCTGAAGCTTCAGGAGTGCCAAGAAGCAGAACTTATGATGTTCTAGAATCTCTTGAGAAAAACGGATTCGCAGTGCAGAAAATCGGTAAGCCGATAAAGTATCTAGCAGTAAGGCCTGACTTGGTTGTTGAAAAGCTGAAAAGGGGAGTAGCTGAACAAATGAATGAAAGAATAGAAAAATTCACAAATATAAAAGATACTCCTGAATACAAAGAACTTGAATCAATGAATTCTTCTCAGAAAGAAATTATAAAAAAACAGGATATTTCCGGAACAATAAGAGGAAGAATTAATGTTAACAGCCAGATTTCAGATGTACTTTCACTTGCAGATAAAGAGGCAATAATCTGCCTTACTTCAACCGAATTCAAGAAAAGAATAAGACTTTTAGAACCAATAATAAAAAAACTGGCAAGTTCAAAAATAAACTTAATTGTTGCACTAAGCGGTGCAGATTCAGAGATTAAGGCAATAAGTGAAAAATTAGGAATCAGTGTAAAAAAAGTGAACATAAGCGCATCTTTTTATATAGCTGATAGAACAGAAATACTTTTCATGCTTAATGAATCAGAAGACAGCAGTGAACAGCTTGCCGTATGGTTTTCCTCTCCTTTTTTTGTCCAGTCATTTTCAATGCTTTTTGACATGGCAGTAAAATCAAAGAAGTAAAATGGCAGAGAACAAAACCGAAAATAAAGTGCATTTAACAATTATTTCAAGAAGGAAGAAACTTCCAATTGGAACAAGAGAGATTAGCACAAGAATTTTTATACGTGATTCAAAATTCTCAAAACATGAGGAAATGAATGAAACAGATTTTGAGCAATATCAACATTACCTTCCTGCAATAAATAATTTCATTGAAGTTCATAGAGGGTATTTAAGGCATAGTATGCATGGAACAAGAGCATATACTTATCTTGATTTAAATGAACAACCGGACAAACTAATTCCATACGCACACACATTTTTTAAATAAGCTATAAAGTCAAGCCAATTTCACTTTGGTTATCCCCATTAGTCTTATTGTCTTATTGTTTCTTTTCTTGAAATATTTTAAAAACTGCTTCACAGTCATGTCTGTTGCTCTTGCCGACTTTATCTTCCCATCTTCAATATACCATATTGGATGCATTCTCTTGAAATTTTCAACAGCAGGCTTATAATGAATCGATGGCCCTTCAGAGATTATCTCATTTCTTCTTTTTAATACATAATAACTTTCTGCCCATTTTCCGCCCAAATATTCAAATTCCTCTTCAATTATGTCAAAATTTTTGGATATTTCTTTTGAAAGCAATTTTGAAAATTTAAGAAGCTTTGAGCCGGCAATATCTCCTTCCTGTTTTTTTGTTTTGATTTTGAATAATGCAAATATTCCGTGAAGTTCTGCTGCAATTGATTTCATTTTATCAGCATCTGCATGTTTATATTCAAAAAAATCAGTGCTTGGATTTTTTAAAAAATCAGATGCAGCTCTCTTGAATTTTTCAAATGCCTCCCAGGAAAGCGCAGCAGCGGCATTTCTTTCTTTCATTGTAGGATCAATCAGAATTATCGGCGATTTTCTCTTTGCCTCATTTATTTCCTGCAATATCTCTCTTTGATTTTTATAATATTTTTCAGCATCAATAATAATCTGCTCTTTTGCTTCTGCCATCGCTTTTAAAAAATTTGCAAATCCCCTGCAGTTAATTACAAGCAGTTCAATAGCATATCCTGAAAAGCCGTTGATATATGATTCTGCACCATAGCATTTCTGAGCATGGCAGAATGCCTTTGCCAAAATAATCTGCTCTGCAAGGCGCGGATTTTTTTCAATTTTCTTTTTTACATAATCGACATGCGAAAAGGAAAAGTCAGTGATGTTTCTAAATTCTTTTCTATTATCTTCTTCACTGCCTATTCGAGTAGTAGGCACAACTTCAAAATAAACTTTTTTCCCTTTTCCAAGAATTACTTTATAATAATCCCTTGAGCCGTGAATTTTTTTCTTTCTTGTTCTTATTCCAGGAACTTTGAAAAAGAAGAATATTTTTCGCATTAATTTTCCTATTTCCACTTCGCCATATTTCTTGTCAAATCTTGCGAATAAGTCAATGTCATAACTTTCTTTTCTTAGAATAGTGCCCTTTGCAAGGCTTCCTCCGATAAACACTTCTGCATCAATTCCCCTTTTTCTTATTCTGCAATAAATTGCTTCAACAAGTTTTTCTGTGAGGTTTCTAATTTCTTCTAATTCTTCTTCACTTAGTTTAATTTTTTTCAGCTCCTCTTTAAGTACGCTTTGTATTTCCATAAGAAAGAATAGTTTGCAAGTTATTTAAATTTAGCCCTGCATTTATTGCTTTTTATATTGGCGCTTCGCGCCTTTTTATTCTGCAAATCCCTAATCTGCAAGCACATCAGTTTAACCTCTAAATTTCAAAGATACCTTTATAAATTTCTTTTATCTGGTTAATGTATGAAAAAGAGGATTAAAGTATTTGTATTGTTAATATGTACAATTGCTATTGCAATATATTCTCTGAATGTTTATGCTGTTGCGTCTTCTGGAAATCCTTCTTCTGATATTTATGACAAGTATGTTCTTGGTGAGAAACTAAAGGGCTGGATTAATATCAGCTTAGATGATGAGCCTGCAAATAATCTTCTTGCAGACAATCAGGGAAACAGCATAAAAATAATTGACTTCCTTAATGCTGGCAAAATAAATTATTCGTGTGTTCCTGAAAAATGTACTAGTGATTATTCTCTATCCGGTGCAGAAGACACCTCAAAAAAATTTTCAGTAGCCTCTGGAGGAAGCGGAGAGAAGATTATTGGGATTGTTCTGCATGACAATGATATTGAAGTGACAAAATTCAGTTTTTCTGTTAGCAGTGATGCGCAAGCATCATGCACGAATCAGATTTCAATTGATATTCTTGATGACGGAACAATTGACTGGAAAAACAGGAAGGCGTTAAATGAAAATTGTGGAAGCCCCGTCTATTCTTCGTGCTATCAGCAGGGTAGTTATGATACTTTTGTTGAAATAGTTGAAGAGCCATATTGTGAAAAAATTTCTCTGAAACAAGCGTCTGCAACAGATATAAAAGCATTTATAAAAAAAGAGGCATCTGCTGTTTTTTCAAGCGGAGTTTTAAAGGCAGGTATATATGATTTAGATGGAATAGTAGGAGAATGCAATCTATTAGAACCAAGTACAGAAGGAGTTGAGTTAAGCTGTACAGTAGACACTAAAACAATTTCTGATGGAGATTATTTTGCATGCATTTCTGTTAGAGAGGGAGCAGTTGATGAAAATGGACTTTCTGGATTCAAGATTAAATCGCGCACTGCGCAGCCTTACTGCGGATTTAAAGGAGACCCTTCAACAACTTCTTTATTTGTAAAGGACTATCAAATTTCTGCAATTGCAAAAAAATATGGGGCTGTTGGAGCTTTTGCGATAAATGAAACCTCTTTTTCAGAATCAACAGGAGATTCTTTAGTTTCTTATATTAATAACTACTTAGACAGCCAGTATAACAAGCAATGCTCTGAAAACGAATGTATAATTCCAATTGCATTTAAAGGTACAGCCCAAGAAATTACAATAAGCAATGTAGAACTAAGATACAGCTCAACTGGAAGCGGGGGAACACTCAAGGATAAAGCCGCGGAATTAATTAGAGAGCCTGCAAAACTAAATTTAGATTTTTCTGCTATAGATATTTCAAAAGCAAATTTCAGCACACCTAAAACAATTGGAAAATATGCCCTTGAAATTAAATTAGGAACTATAAAAGTCGCAGATAAAGAAATAAATGTTTCTGCAGCACCAAGTTTAAAAGTTAAATATCTGTATCCAAGGGCAGTTGCTGCTGCTTATCCAACTACTTTTCATGCCTTTATACCAAAAGATAACAGCATTGGAAATGTTAGCTCTCAAGGAAACAGCAGCACTCAAAACAACAATACAGCAAATAACAGCAATCAAAGTCAAAATACTCCCGCACAAAATAATCTTCTATTGCCTCAAATAAAACTTGTATGGAAATTCGGAGACAATACCCCTGAACAAACTTCAACAGAAGATTCAATAAAGCACACATATGGTGCAGTTGGAAATTACACTATGGAAATAACTTTATATAAAGGAGAGGAAATGATATCAACTTCAAGTTTTAATATAAATGCAAAATCGCCGAAAGATGCTATAAATACAACACTTGCAAATTATAAAAAGAGAATTTTAGGAGTAAGCGGCAATTTAAGTGCGTTAAATACAGAATACAAATCATTTGTAGAAAGTTCAGGAGTTGATATTGAAGAAATTGACTCTGAAGTTACAAGTGCAGAAACAGAGTACAAAAAGCTTGTTGCAAGTTCTGACAGCACTGATGATGAATATGTAAAAGTAATGGAAAAACTTCTTGCTATAGATGTTCCTGTTTATGTTGAAAAAAGAATTTCAGGAGAAGAACCTCTTTTGTATGATTTAACTCAGATAGATTTAAACGCACTTGAAAATATTTTTGAACAGGATGCAGGAAGCTATGAAGAAGAGTACAAAAATGAAATATTCAAATGGTTTCTTGATAATTTAGATGTTAAATTAAATTATGATGTTATTTCAGTATATTATGAACAGGCGGTTGTAGATTTATTCACTGAGTTCAATCTTGAAATATCTCCGAAACAGCCAAGTGAAAATAATGGATATTTTATAATCAATGAAGACGAAGGAAATATTTTATTTAGTGGTGAAACCCCCGTATTTGAAGGAAATGCAGGAGGAATAAGCTTCCCACTTAGTGGAATAAAAAATATTAATTTTGCTGTTAAGGGTGGAAGTGAAGCGCCATTTATGTTTATCTCCCCTGAATTTTCAGAGTTGTCTGTTGGGGGAAATACTGAAACTCCTGAAAGAGGAAAGTCATACTGGTGGATAGTTTTAATTTATGCTGCACTTATAATTGCCGCACTTGCAGCATATATCTTCCTTCAGGAATGGTACAAAAAAAATTACGAGAATTCTTTATTTAAAGATAAAAGTGAATTATATAATTTAATGGCATTTATAAAAAATGCGCGACAGCAGGGAATTGCAAAAAAAGATATGTCTGAAAGATTAAAAAAATCAGGATGGAAAGGAGAGCAGATAAGCTATGCAGAAAACAAACTTGATGGAAAAAGAATTGGAATGTGGGAACTTCCACTGCTTTCTTATTTTCAGAAGAAAAAAATGAACGAAGAAGTAAATAAAAGAGGAAATTTTGGAATTCAGAACAGGCAGTTTGTGTGAAGAAAACTTTAAATACAAACTAAACTTTTGGAGAATAAGATGGTGAGTTTTTTGAACAGATTTGTAAATAAAATATTCGGAGGAATTTTCAAAAAAAAGAAAAATGTTAGTTTGGGCTTTTATGGGCCTCCAAATGCAGGGAAAACCAGTCTTGCAAATAAAATATGCAATGACTGGATTGGAGAAGATTTGGGAACTGTGTCAAATATTCCGCACGAAACAAGAGAGGTGCAGTTCAAGGAAAAAGTTGAGATTAAACATAAGGGGAAAAAAATGATTTTCAAGCTTGTAGATACTCCTGGAATTGCAACCAAAATTGATTATGAGGATTTTATAAAACTTGGTGTGAATAAAAAAGACGCGCAGAAAAGGGCAAAAGAAGCAACACAGGGAATAATTGATGCAATAAAATGGATAGAAGATATGGAAGCAGTTGTTGTTGTGCTTGATGCTACAAAAAATCCGTATTCACAGGTAAATATAACTATTATTGGAAATCTTGCTGCGAGAAAAATTCCTGTGCTGATAGTTGCAAATAAAATTGACTTGAGAAAAGCAGAAATTAAAAAAGTCAAAGCTGCATTTCCAGAGTATGATGTTGTCGGAATAAGCGCAAAAACAGGAGAGAACATTGAGGACTTTTACGAGTCATTATTTAAACTTATCAGATAAAATTAAAAACATAAAATGAATAAATAAAAGATGGTGAAAAAAATAAAGGGTTTGATGCTTGAATTTATGCCTTATTCAGAAATAAAAGATTTAGACAGCTCTGAAAGAGTCAGAAAAATACTTTCAGTCGTGCTTTCAAACAGAATAATAATACTCCAGGGAAGATTAAAGCCAGAAGAAGAAACAAGATTAATAGAAGACACAATGGCAATGATTGAGCATATCAAAGGATTTAAGGGAATTGAACTTGCTGTAATCGGGCAGAACGGGAAATCAACTCCGCTATTCCAGAAGTTTACTCAAAGTGTTGCAAAAGCGCTTGTTGGCGATACTGCTTCAATGACAGTTATAGGGCCTGCAAGCATAGTAAAAGACATAAAAAAAGACCCGAGAAAAATTGAGCTTATGCTGAAGAAGTAACTGGACAACACGAAATTATTTAAATTGCACATATTTCTTATATTAATGCCTCATAAATGTGTTCATTGCTCTGCAATTTATCCAGATGCCTCTAAAGAACTGCTGGAAGGATGCAAATGCGGAAGCCATTTCTTTTTTTATCTTAATGAAGAACAAATTGAAAAATTAAAAACCTCTCAAAAAGATATCAATATTTCTGAACTTACAAATGAAGAAAAGAACAAAATAGAAACAGATGTAAGAGAGATAATGAAAATAAATGATGAAGAAACTCCTGTGATACTTGACTTGGAATCTATTAGAATTTTAGGGCCTGGAAAATTTGAAGTTGATCTGACTAATTTATTCAGCAAGAATAGGCCTCTTATATACAAACTTGAAGAAGGAAAGTATATTATTGATTTGGCTTCTACACTTAATATGAAACCAAAGGACTTGTGATTTCTAAACATTTATTTTTCTAAAATCCCATTTTTTCCCCACATTTTAAGTTTGTTTATTAATACTTTTTATTTTAAGATAATTTAAAACATTTGAATGATTAATGTATAAATGGACGAGAGATTTGCAAAATAAAAAAAAGGTGAGCCGAGCGATTGGGCGAATGTAATTAAAGCTATAAACAATGTGAGCACAATCGCGAGCCGAGCGAACCACTAATTGCACTTATGGCGAGCGTAGCGAGCCAGTATTTCTTTCTATCCTTTCACCACAACCATCGGTTTGAGCTTTGCAACTATCTTTCCTATTCTGACCTCGTCGCTGACTCTTACAACTTCGTCAACGTCTTTGTATGAATTTGGTGATTCTTCAACAAGCGACTTCCAGCTTCCTGCGCTCACTTCGATATGATTTTTTTCCATTTCATTTTTTATGTTCTCAACTTTCAGTGTTCTCATTGCTTCAAATCTTGACATAATTCTTCCTGCGCCGTGCGCAGTTGATGCAAAGCTTAATTTTTCTGCATTTTCAGTTCCAACCAAAATATATGAGCTTGTTCCCATGCTTCCCGGTATTATTATCGGCTGTCCTACTGTACGGTATTTTTCAGGAATCTCTTTTCTTCCTTTTCCTAAGCTTCTCGTCGCGCCCTTTCTATGCACACAAAGCATTTTTTTCACACCATTTATTTCATGCTCTTCAAATTTCGCAATATTGTGACATACATCATAAACAACCTCTGCTTTGAAATTTGGAAAAAACTCTTTCATTATCTCTCTTGTAAAATGAGTCAATACCTGTTTGTTGCAGAATGCAAAATTTGCAGCACAGCACATTCCTTTGTAATATTTTTGCCCAAGCTCTGATTTTATAGGTGCGCAGATTAACTGCCTGTCTGGAATATTTTCAAACCCATACTCTTCTTCCATTAATTTTATATAATCAGAAGCAATCTGATGTCCAAGTCCGCGCGAACCGCAATGTATCATTATGCATACCTGTCCCATCTCGAGCCCAAAAATTTCTGCGGTTTTTTCATCAAGTATATTCTCAACATACTGCACTTCTAAAAAATGATTTCCAGAGCCGAGGCTTCCCAACTGATTTATTCCTCTTGCAATTGCTCTTTCAGAAACAAATTCTGGCTCTGCATCTTTCATACATCCTTGTTCTTCGCTTAATTCACAATCTTCTTTTATTCCATAGCCATTTTCAACAGCCCACAAAGAGCCTTTTTTCATTATCTCTTTTATTTCCTTTTTATCAATTCTAACTTTTCCGCCTTTTCCTACGCCAGTTGGCAGTTTATTATAAAGTTTTTTTGCAATTTCTTTCTGCTTTTTTTCTATGTCTTGTTTTTTCAAGTTTGTTTTAAGAAGACGGACACTGCATGAAATATCATAGCCAACACCGCCAGGACTTATAACACCTTTATCAATGTCAAATGCCGCAACTCCACCTATGCAGAATCCATATCCTAAATGCGCATCAGGAAGAACTATTGCATTTTTTTCAATTCCTGGCAAACACGCAACATTTTTCATCTGCTGAATGCAGTTGTCTTTTTTCATTTCTTTCAAAAGTTTTTCAGATGCATAAATAATAACAGGCACGCTCATTTTTCCCGTTTTTTCAACTCTATAAATGTTCTCAGACACTTTTTTTACTTCTTCAATATCAGGATTTTTCGCCATATTTCTACATGCCTTCTGCGTTTATAGAATTTGTGATTTGCTCAAAGATTAGAAAGGGATAGGACTAACAGACAATACTTAATCTTCTTTTGGATAATTATCTATTAGAGTCCTAATATGATATTTTCTTAGAGCATTAAATGCATTATTCGCCAAGCTAATTGCTTCATTCTGCGACAATGCCGAAAATGTTGCCACAGCTGTTTCAAGCCCCCTTTTAGAAGTCGCAGGTATTGATGCCTCTTCTAATTCTCTTCTTGATGGAGCTTTAAGCTCAAGTATTCCATAAACCTTCTGAAGGTAATCAACTATTTCTGGTTCTCGCGGATTATAAAAAACATCCACATGGTAATTATCATCTTCGATATCTGCCCTAAAATTTTTATTTTTAATTCTATTTTCTCTTTGAGTAGCTCTATCTGTCATTTGAATATCAAACTTTTTTCAGTTTATAACTTTTTATGTTCTGATTAATATGATTCAAAAATATGAAATTAATGCAGTTGGCTCTACTCCAGATTGTGCTCACATTGTTTATAGTTTTAATTGATACTAAGGGGTTGCTATAAAATAAACTGCCCAATTCAACCAATAGTATAATTCCATTTAGAATTAATTTTATGTTCTTTAATATTAATTTTCTTAAACTCTTTTTCTAAAATCTTCTTGCCTAACTCATAAATTCTCTTATCAATTTTAGCTTTTATTTTCAATCCTTTTTTAGTTTTTGTTCCTTCAATTAGATTAATAATCACTTCATAATTTATTAATGGTTTTCCTCTCCAATTCATGCTAATAAACGAAAACATTTTATGCTCTATTTTATTCCACTTACTTGTCCCAGGAGGGAAATGACAGACAGTAATTTTTAATCTTGTTTTATTTGCAAATTTTTGTAAATAAAATTTCCATAATCTACTACGGCTTGCATTACTTCCTCCGCCATCTGCACAAATTAATAATTCTTTAGTATTAGGATAATTTTTCTTTCCAATTTTATTCCACCATTGTTTAATACTTTCTACAGCAAATTCAGAAGTGTTATGATCAATTCCAACATTAACAAATCCGTTGTTCATATTAATATCATAGATTCCATACGGAATTGCCTTACCTTTAGCTAAAAACCAAAAGTCATAAACATTAACTATTTCAGCTTTGCCTTTCTTCACCCATTTTCTTCCAGAATTCTTAAAATTGCCGACGAGTTCCTTCTTTTTCGCATCAACTGAAATTACAGGTATATTTTTCTTCGCGAATATTTTTACTGTTTCATTAATATATCTAAACTGTGAATCTCTTTCTTCTGAACTTCCATTTTCTTTGGATTTGATATTTGCTTGAAGACTATAACCTAATTGTTTTATTATTCTTCCAACAGTAACTTCGGAAGCATTATGATTTTTATTTTTTAATTCGTTTGCAATGGTATAAGTGGACTTATTAGTCCACTTTAATTTACTCATTGGGTCTCCTGCGGTGTTTTCTTCTAAAATGTTTTCTATTTCCTTTTTTACATTTGGATTTTTATCTATAATTTTTTTTCTTCCACCTCCTTTTTTTCTTAGCCTTCCACTTTCTTTCAACTCCAGATTATTCTTTGTTTCGATTTCATAAATTCCCTTTCTGATAGTATTCATTGACTTACCAGTCAATTTACTTACTTCTGAAATTCCGCCCCAGCCAGATTCTATAGCCCATAAAGCTAGATAATGTCTAGCGTCAAATTCGTTCAGAGAAGAAAGATAATTTAATTTCTTTCTAATTAAATCTGCCTCTTTTTTCATAAAATATATAGTCTTAAGGACTATATAAACTTTATCACTTTATTTTGGGTTAAGCCCTAAAAGTCAAAATCAAGAAATTACTGCAGTTCTTCGCTGGATTCTCTTTCACTAACTCCCTCTTCTAATTGCTCTTCGTCTTCTGGAATTGCCAGCTCCATTATCTCGCCTTTTTCTCCGATTTCTTTTTCTTCCATATTTTCTGCTTCAGTACTTTCTTTTTTTATTTCTTCTGAAATTATTTTTTTTATCTTAACTACTTTCTTTTTTGGCATTGGCTGCTTGATAGTTATTGGAAGGACGTCTGATTCTAATTCTTCTTTTGCAATTTCCATTGGATTATAGCTGATTAACTCCAATTTTTCCTTGCTAATGTCTAAAAGAAGTGGAGCGTCCATTGCAATCTGAAGAGCTCTTGCTCCAAGAATTCTTGTAACTTCATATTTTGTGAATTTTTCTGGATTGTTATGGCTTGTCATTAATAATACCTCAAATTAAAGCTATTTAAACCTAACTACTTTAATTTTAAAATTTCGCTGTCAATTTTCTTCATTACTTCTGAAAAAAATGAATCATATTTGTCTTCAGCCAGTTTAATTGCTTTATTAAATTCGTCTGTTGAAACAACCATTGTTTCACCTTTCTGCATACTGCATATTTTTACAGGAGAGTCTGGAATAAATGCAAGAATAATCCTGCCTTCGCTTGCAAGCTCTTCTTCAATGCTCGGGTCTAGAAAAAAGGAATTTTTTATTTTATGAATGCTGAAATTAATAGGAATATTTTTTGTAAGTGGAATTTTTTTCTTTGATTCTGCTTCATAGTCAATTTTTTCTTTTTTCTCGTCATAAAAAGGCATCTTAGCACTCTTTAAGGCTGCAAGTGCGCCGATAAATGCTGCATCAAGCAAATTTCCGTCATCATTAATAGAATATATATCAATAATAACTGCCCACACTTTTTCACCTTCTTTTATGCAGAGTTTTTCAAAATCAATGAATTTTGATTCTCTTATTCCTCTGTCAACAAGGCGTCCAATTTCAATTGCATTAAATTTAGGCGGGCCATATTCATATTTACTGCTGCTAAGTGGAAGAAGCTCTGCAGTAACCATCAGATTTCCTTTGTCTGGAGAATCAGGATATGGCTCTGCTATCTCCATCTTAACTCCAACCCAAACTTCTGTTTTTCCAAGTTTTACTTTTGCACCGCCCTCTGCCTTTTTTGAAAGAGCAAGGTCTATTGACAAATTTCTGAATTCTGAAAGTTGTCTTTTGTCAAATCTTTTGCCTTTTGAAATATATTCTGAAATTGCACTTTTAGTTAATGTTGATGTTTCTATCATTTTTCTCCTTTTTCATCCTTAATCGATTTAAGAACATCTTCTTGTATTTTTCTTATTTTTTTGCATGTTTCTAATCCTAATTTAATTGCTTCATTTAGCTCTTTTGGTGAAATTTTTCCGTCAAGTTGAATATGTGCAAGTTTTTCAGAACGAGACAAGAAAGACATTGCAATATCTGTAGCTCCCTCTCCTTCTTCATAATCTTCTTCTGCTTTGCTTACATCGGCAACAAGCTGTTTGTCTATTTTTCCTATTGAAACAGAAGTTACAAGCTCTTTCATAGGCACGCCTGCATGCGCAAGAGCAAGAGAAGCAGCATTTATTCCTGCACATCTTGTTGAAGCATCTGCCTGAGGTATTGCAATATGAACATCAACAACCGTATTTGGAAATTCATCAATTAAAATTGCAGGAGCAAGAGACCACTCTGTTATCTTGCTTATTTCCGTGCTTCTTTTATTAGGGCCTGGGCGTATTCGCTCATTAACTGAAAAACTAAGCATGCTATAATTGCATCTTAACAATCCTTTTTCAGGATTCTGAAGATGCTGCGGGTGAAGCTGCCTTGGACCATAAACTGCTGCAATTGCAACTGTATCTCCAAAAGAAAACATTGCGCTTCCATCTGCATTTGGCACAACTCCAATTTTTGCTTTTATTTCCCTTGTTTCATTGAATTTTCTTCCGTCAATTCTTTTTGTGTATGCCATTATTCTTTATCTCCTTTTTCTTTTTCTATGAATTCCTTAACTTTATCTGTAAGCCCGTGAATAAAAGATTTTTCTGCTGTAAAAAGTATTGCTTTTTTTGCAAGAAGCTCGTCTTCAATATTATCTCCTTTAATCCAGACAAGTCCGTTCTGTCCGACAGTAATTTTGCAGTTTGATTCATCATTAATAAGCTTTATCATACTTCCTTCTCTTCCAATTATTCTTGGAACTTTGTTTGGATTTACAAAAACAATCATTCCGCCTTCAAGTCTTCCAAATCCTCTTCCTTCAAGCGTCAAATCAACTCCTTTTGCCTTTACTGATTTTATTTTTGAACTGAACAGCTCGCCTATATTTAAAAATTCAGAAAGATTGTTTTTATTTACGAATCTTGGAGTTTCCATTATCGGAAGAAATGCCTGGTATGGCGAGTTTATATCTGTCATCCATCCGTTAAAAGTCATATCTGTAACCTGCCCTATAACTACATTGCCTCTTCTTGGAATAAACACTCCTGAAAGTGGAATAACTTTTACTAGTTTTCCAGAATGTTCAATAAGTCCGAATTTCTGCGCAACAATATCTTCTCCTTCTCTTACTGCGCCTTCTCCCGGCAGATAATCTGCTCCTGAAACAATTGTTTCTCCCGGAACAACGACTTTTCTTTCTTCTTTTGAATCATCATATCCTTCTTGTACAGATTCTTCAGTTTCTCTATTAATTTCCTGTTTGTTCATTTGTTCTCCTTTAATTCTTCGCTAAGCGCCGAACCATGAGTTATTGAATTTAACTTATCATAAAAATCCATCTGAAGCCCGACAGGAAGCTTAATAATTGCGACAAGCTCTCCATTTGGCCTCCATTCTTCTGATTCTTTATAAGGATTTATCAAACCATATGACTGCCCTGTAAATTGCGCAGGCACAGTTAATTTTATTCTCTTTGTTTCAATTTTTATAGGCATTACTAGACTTAATTTTTGAATTATTTCATGAATCTGTGATTCAACCGGTTTGTTTGAAACATTCACTCCTGCTTCTCTTAATGAGTTTTCTATTCTTTCAGGAGTATATGGCCTGTCTGTCCTCGGATCAACAGCATTTTTTGCCAGAAAATCAACAACCTGTTTTAATTTTCCTTCACGCTGTTTTTCCATATATTCTGCAGGAATCTGAATCTCTCCTTGAAGAATTATTTTTTTAATAATTTCATTAAACTCTGCTGTTTTAAAACAAGATTTCATGTCTGCTTCAGGAGCTCTCATGCCTTTTTTTAAATCTGTGAATATTTCTTCTGCAGAAGCTATTGAAGAAATATCTCCTTTTCCTGATCTTTTAAATTCAAGTGCTTTATCCAAATCAACGAGAGTTTCAAAATGTTTTCCATTCAGTTTAATTCTCGCAAGAACATCTGTCATTTTAATCAAAGAAATTTTTTTAGTGCATCTCCATTAAGCTTAGTTGCTTTTTTAGTGTCTCTTCTGACATAAGCAACATCGAATCTTGATATTTCAAAATTCTTGCCAAGAATTTCTTTAAAGATGCCTAAAACTAATTTTAATCCTCCGTCTATATTTAGATTTTCATTGTATTTTATTCTGAGCATTTCCTTGATTTTCTCGTCGTTTTCACCTATAGCCATCGCATAGTATGAAAAATAGTTTCCTGTGATATCTGATGAAAATAATTTGCATCCTCCATTGTCAATTCCTGCAACCATTACAGAAACTCCAAAAGGTCTTGCTCCGCCATATTGTGTGTATAACTGCTTCATATTTGCAATTTCTCTTATTATTTCCTCTACTTCAATAGGTGTATTGTAAGTAACCCTGTTTTGCTGTGCAATAATTCTCGCCTTGTCAATAAGGACTCTTGCATCACTTAAAATTCCTGCAGCACTTGCAATTATATGAGAATCAATTTCATGAATTTTATTTGCTGAACTCGGTATTACTAATTTGTCATTAACTCGCCTGTCAGAAACTATTAAAACTCCGTCTTTGCAAACAAGTCCAATGCTTGAACTTCCAAGGCGGACTGTTTTCTCTGCATATTCTACCTGGAGCAAATGCCCTTCAGGAGAGAACATTGTTGCAGCACGATCATAGCCCATTGCCTGATGCTGTATTTCTATTGGTACGTCCATTTTTATTAGCTGATTAGCTATCTCCTATGAGAAGTGGAATAATTTGATATAATACTTTTCTTCTCTTACCCATTTTATAAAATTCGATGGTTTAAAAGCTTTGCGGATGGGAAGGCTATGTGTAAATTAATCCCTTAAGGGATTAATATCCCATTCATATTTAGCCCGATTTAGAACATTAATATTATAGTTAATCCATCTTAAAATAGTGCTATGGTCTGAATTATGAGGTAAGAAAGCTTTGAAATGACTTTGAACATCTCTTGTGCTTAAACCTCTGTAAAACAAATCTAAGGCGCAGGTTATCTTTTGAGGGTTGTTTCTCATTCTGTAAAAAGCATCTTTGGGAATAAACTTCTTATTACAGCACTTGCAGTAATATCGCTGTTGTTTTTCTTTAACTACTTTTTGAATAAATCCTTGTTTCACTATTTCTTTGCTATTGCATTGAAGACATATTATTTCTTTGTTTTCCATATCTTTATAAAGATATGGATACTATTTAAATGTATCGTTTGAACGATATGAATGTTTAATAGCAGAAGTGTATCATCTTGCCGATATATTAGGATATACATCTTATCGTTATGAAGATATGAAGGAAAGATTTAAAAGGATAGGATATTTATTATTGATATGCTAAAGCGAGAAATTTTAGATATTGATTTATTGAGAGAATTACAAAAAGATAATATTTGGTGGAATGAAGGAAAAATACCCCAAGAATTTGATAAACCATTTTATAGGTCTGATTTTTATAAATATATTGAGCATTTAGATTCTAAGGATATACAAGTTATTATTGGTCCAAGAAGAGTTGGAAAAACTATTTTGATATATCAAATAATAAAATATCTTATAAACAAAAAGAAAGTTGACCCAAAAAGAATAATATACTTGGATTTGGGAAAACCCTATTTAGACTTTGATATTGGTGGGATAATTCCATCAATGAGAATATTCGAAGAAAGTATATTAAAACAGGATTTTTCTAAGCTGAAAAATACTGAAAGGGTATATGTTTTTATAGATGAAGTCCAAAAAGAAAAAAAATGGGCAGATAATCTAGAATCTTTTAGAAGTAGGCATTATTCTCTTTCTTTTTTTGTAACGGGTTCTGCAGGAACAGAAATAGACAAAAAGGCTTCAGAAAGTTTGGTTGGAAGAGCAACATATAGATATATCTTACCATTGAAATTTAAAGATATTGTAAGAAAAGAATTGGGATATAATGAAAAAAAGATAGGGGAGATAAAAGAAGTATGCAAGATTTTTAAAAAAGCAGTAGAGACACAAGATGTTAAAATGCTTTATGATTATATATTCAAAGAACTTTTTACTACAACTCTTACATCAGATTTCGAAATAAAAATGAAAGATATACTCATGGATTATCTCCTTAAAGGAGGATATCCTGAATTTTATGATGAATCTAAAAGCATTAATTGGTATGTAATGGCTAAAAGAATGAGAGATGACTATTTTGAGAGAATTTTATCGAGAGATATAGTAGAAACATTTAATATTAATAAACCAGATATATTAAGAAAACTCTATATTTTGGTTGGATTCGATACTGGAAATTTATCTAATTTTAGTCATTATTCTTCTTTAATTGGGACAAGAAAGAATACTATAACTGACTATTTTGAATATCTTAAAAAATCTTTTTTATTAAGTTCCTCTGAAAAATTTCATATAAAAAAAAGACCAAGAGGGGAACAGAAAAAAGTCTATGTTTGTGATATAGGTATGAGGAATGCTGTTTTAGGTGTAAATAAAAAAGATTTTGGTACACCAGAAGCAATGTTTGGTTTACTTGTAGAAACAATAGTACATAATCATTGTAAGAGATTAAAATATAAATTACATCCAACAGAAGAATTTGATTTACATTATTGGAAAGATAAATCTGGAAAAGAAGTAGATGTAATATTAGATTTAAAAGATATACTTCTCCCAATAGAAGTAAAATATTCTGAAAGAATTACAGAAGATGATAAAATTGGATTAAAAAGTTTTATGCAGTCATTCTCTAAAAAATCTAACTTTGGTATTCTCATAACAAAAAAAGACTTTTTTTTGGATAAAAATATAATTGGAATACCTCTTTGGTTGTTCTTGTTAATCTGTTAAAAATATATGCCCTTAAGATTTTTCATATAAGACCTTCTTATTTTGTTATAGATTCTTAAAATTAGATTTTAAGACCAATTAATGCACCAGAGAACGGATGGTAAAATTCCTTTTCTTCTTATTTCCCAAGTCCTCTAATTGTCCCAGAAATTCTTGCAACGCTTATTTTTTCCGACATTGCAAAAGACGCTTTGATTTCATTCACATAATTCCTGTTAACTGCAAGGATATTATTTTTTACAAATATCGGAGCTGCTTTTGCATAACCAAGGATTCCAATGTAATCTAAAATTGCTTTTTCAGCATCCTGCTTTGAAAAATTGCCTTTTAAAAGAAGATAGTGCTTTTTTTCCCTTTGCGTCGGCTTGAGGGATTTTAATTTAATCTTTGATTTCATAATAAAATCAGGAAACAGGAGTAATTAAGGTTTTTCTTTTTGCAGACCCATTTTCCGAATTTAGTTTTTTATTAATTCTTTTAATCTCCCATAACTTTGCCTTATTTTGCATATTTTCAATTCCAGATTTTTTATTTTTAATTCATTAATTGAAATAAATAATCCATTTGTAAATGGATAGCAGATTTGAAGAATAAAATAGGTAAGCAGAGCTCGCTAAATTATTTACCACAATAATCCTTAAAAATTGCCTTTATTCTTTAGTTTTATGGAAGGAGCACAAGAGGCAGAAAAAGCAATGGGTGTTGATGGATTGGTTGTTATCCTGTCTGGAATTGTTGAAGATGGAACAATTGCAAGATGCCCGAGTTTATATGAACAGATTAGAGAGCTTATAACAAATCCAGAAAATAGAAAACATCCTGCTTTTGAGGGTTTTGGATATCATGTTGTTAGTGGCGGGGCATTTAATTATTCAGAAGAATTTTCAAGAGATTGGACAATCATTCTTGAAGGTTATAATGGTTCTATTGAAAGAATCTCCGGAGCACTTGGGGCTTGTCTTATTCGTCCTGCCTTTAAAGATATTGCAGAATTGGTAAGAAATAAATTTTCAGAAGCAGATTATGAATTCCTCCAATCGCTTGGAAAACAGATTAAAGTTAAAGAAAGATATTCTGTTCAATCTTCCAGTTCTTCTGAAGATTAAGATGCTGTCAAGTTAATCTGCTATACTTTTTTGAGATTTGAATCTTTAATCCTGCCTTATTTTACATTATTTAATATAAATATAATTCATGTTAAAAGATATAATTTTCATGTACCAATGGTTAGCAGATTTGAAGAATAAACAAGTGAGCGCAGTGAACCAAATTCATTCAATAATTTAATAAACTCTCTTTCTTTTAATCCTATATGGAAATAAAGTGGTTTGATGCGCGGATTATCTTAGATACGAGAGGAGAAAAAACAATTGAGGTTTCTGTTTTCAGCAATGCTGGAAAATTCAGCGCAAGCGCGCCGAATGGAAAATCAAAAGGCAGATTTGAGGCGCGCCCGTGGAAAATATCTATTGAAAAAGATATTTCTGCAATAAAAAAGCAGAAATTAAAAAATATTTCAATAAATTCTTTTGACGAACTTGAAAAAATTGAAAAAATATTCGGGGGGAAAATAGGCGCAAATTCGATGATTGCTTTAGAGTATGCTATTTTGAAAGCACTCGCAAAAGAAAAAAACTGCGCAGTGTGGCAGTTGATAAATTCAAATGCAAAAAAAATCCCAATGCCTGTTGGAAATGCTGTCGGCGGAGGCGCGCATACAAAAGCAGAAAAAAAACCTGACTTTCAGGAATTCTTGTTTATTCCAGAAGAAAAATCTTTTAAAAAAGCCGTTGAAATAAATAAAATTGCGAGAGAAACTTGCGCAGATATTTTAAAAAATATTGATGATTCATTTAAAAGAAAAACCAATGACGAAAATGCATGGATAACTTCTATTTCAGATGAATTAGTTATTGATGCAATGAAACAGACTGCAGAAAAAATAAAGGAAAAATATAAAATTAATTTAAAAATTGGTGCAGATGTTGCGTCATCCGGCTTTTTTAAAAATGGAAGATACCATTATAAAAATCAGAGAAAATCTTTTTCAAAAAATGAGCAAATGAAATATATTTCTTTAATCTCAAGAGGAATGTTTTACATTGAAGATTTTTTTGAACAGAATGATTTCAAAAGTTTTTCAGATATTCTAAAAATTATAAAAAATAATAATCCAAACTCTTTAATCGTTGGGGATGATTTAACAGCTACAGATTACATCAGAATTTTAAAAGCGATAAAAGAAAAATCAATAAATGCAGTTATTTTAAAGCCAAATCAAAATGGCTCTTTGATTGAATTAAAGAAAATTGTAGAGTTATGCAATAAAAATAACATTAAAAAAATATTCTCGCACAGAAGCGGAGAGACAAAAGATAATATTCTGGCGGACATTGCGTTTGGCTTTGAAGCAGATTTTATAAAAGCAGGGATTTGTGGTTTTGGAAGAGAGGAGAAGCTTAAAAGGATGATTGAAATTGATAATTTAATATAGCACTTAAAATTAATATAATTTTGCTAACATTATCAATTAAAATCTCAAAGAACTAATGTATAAATGGATTAAGTATTTGAGAAAAAACGAATAAGCGCGAAGCGCACTATTTTTATTTTGCTAACATCTCATAACTTTTCCTTATTTAACATCTTTTTATTTTTCTTTTATTATTAGTATAAATTAAATTACTTGAAAAACCAAGGAACCCACAGATTAGGATTTGCAAAATAAACAAGTGAGCGTAGCAAACCATTATCATCATAAAAAACTTTATAAACACCATATTACTATTTTAAATATTAAAAGAAGAGGCATCATGAGATTAAATAACATTTTAAAAAGTCATTCTATATTTTTAATAGTTTTTTCATTATTTGTCTTTTCAGTATTCTCAGCATCACTTGTTTCAGCAGACCTTGCTAATCTTTCCAAATCTCAATGGAAGGCAGGAGACCATAAAGCATTTCATGATGGTAGCCAGGTTAGAGTTCGTGTAGGTGATACCTCTTCTCAGAAAAATTATTCTGTTCAGGAAATTGTAACTAAATATGGCACAGGAACTCAATTAGTTCAATGGACAACTCCTGCCGACGGAATTTATCACGATGCAAAAGATATAAAAGCAAAATTCGGCAGTTTTTATTATTCTGTTCAGGCATGGATTAATTTTGATATTGATGATAACTGGGTTGTAAATCAAGCAGACATATCTATTGTTGAAGCAGCAATTGCAAGCAGAAGCGATACTTGTCTTGCAACTTATGGAAAAACCTGCGATTTAAACCATGATGGTTCAATTAATACTGCTGATGGAGATAAAATAAGGTATTTTGTTGCAGGTTGGGGCGGAGATGCAGAAGATTATTGGAATAGGATAGAAGGGCCTCATCTTGTTTGGCACATTGCGAAGGATATAAAAGTCAGGGTTACACAATCCAATGGAACAGTTATTGATACAGACTTACAGCACTGGATTGATGAAGTAACTCAAGGCACTGTCACTCCACCCCAGCCAAATCCAGAAATAGACATAGATATTCCAGACCCTTCTGAATCTACAGATGCTTATGATGTTGTGTGCAGAGAGCATTGGTATGATTGTATTGAGGGGGGATGTATCTCCTTTGAGGATTATAATAGAGTTGAATTAAACCAAGAAATAACTGGACTTAAAAAAGGACACACTTATGATTTTAATTGCACTTACAATGGCAACAACATATTAGCAAAAAGAATAACTTTAGATGACAATCCTATTGCACAACCTACAGATCCTTTTGGAATTAATTTTAATAGTGCATTTGCAGAAGTAACAGAATTACATCAAGTCACCTCTCCTTTTGAATTTCCATATTCATCAGGCGGAACAGGCACAGGGATTTTTACTCCAGAACAAGTGGGAAGTGATATATTCAGATTCCACCTTATTTCAACAGGAGAAAATACAGCGAAAGTTCTTATTTCAAGAGAGAGCACAAGAACAGAAGGGTGTGGATATCCTCCATTTTCAGGCATAGGAAATAATCCTAACTGTAATGTTTTGGCTAACGGATGTAGCTCATACTGGAATCCAATAGATTACAGAACTAAAAAAATGAAAACAGACCAGAATTTTGTTGTTAATAGATTTAGTGTTTCGGGTTATTCCACAGATACACCTTTATATGAGGCATTCCTTACATGCCCTGTTTATGACATCCAAACACAATCTTTCTTTGGATTTGCTGGCTGCGACCATCAGGATGTCTGGGCTTGGAAAGGATTAAGCTGCACAGCACAAGAAGTTTAACTGCTGATTGATTTTACTATTCTTCTTTAATCTTTTTATATAAATTCCCATGTGCAGACGGATTAGAGATTTGCAGAATAATTAGTTCTTCTAACATCCTATATCTTTTCCTTATTTCACATCTCTTTATTGGATTATCTTCTTTTTTATTTTGATTATTGATTAGATGATATAAAAGATTAATTAGCTAATAGATTAAGGATTTGCAAAAGAAATAATTGAATGAAGCAAAGCAAATTAAGTTGAGCAGAGTGTAATAGGAGCATTTAAAAATATGTTTCTCTCTTAATTTTTTATCAGATAGATTTTTAAATCAAAATATTTGATATATTGTATACTGAAATGGCAGCAGCTAAAAAAACAGAAAAAGACGAAAAAGAAAAAACTCCGGCAAAAATAAGCAAAAAAGCAGAAAAAACTGAAAATCCGGAAAAAGCAGAAAAGAAAAAAACAAAAAAAGAACCTGCTTCAAAAGAGGCAACTCTTAAAAAAAGAACTTCTGACCGAAGCGTTCTTCTTAAGGAGCTGAAAGAAAAGGCGAAAAAACTCGCAGCAGGAATTAAAGGCATAGAGACAGAAGAAATTAAAGAAGAACTTGAGAAAAAAAGAGAACTTCTCATCCCTTTGGAAGATTATGTTAAAACAGGAATTCATCTTGGAACAAAAGTTATAACTCCGGACATGAAAAAATTTGTTTACAGGAGAAGGGCAGACAGCATCGGAGTTTTGAACACTTCACTTATTGATGAGAAAATAAAAAAATCAATCAAGCTTCTTTCAGAATACTCTCCTGAAGAAGTGATTCTTGTGTGCAAAAGAGACACTGGCTGGATAGCAGGACAGCTTTTTTCACAAGCTACAGGAATAAAAATATTCACAAAAAAATATCCTGCAGGTATGATGACAAATACAGAACTTGAAACTTTTTACGAACCAGAGCTTGCAATTATATGCGACCCATGGGTTGACAAGAATGCGTTTGCAGATGCAAAAAAAACAAATAAAAAAGTTATTATGCTTGCAGATACAAACAACTTCACAAGAGGCGCTGATTTAGTTATTCCATGCAACAATAAAGGCTCAAAAAGTTTAGGGCTTGTGTTTTATCTTCTTGCAAAAGGATATATAGAAAAAAGAAAGATGAATTCAAAAATGCCGAGCATGACTGATTTCACAGGTGACGATTTGCAGGCATAGAGACTAATTTTTTAATTTCCAATTTTATTTTTGCATCTAATCTTTTTTCTTCACCATTAATATAAATTAAAACACCTAAAAACCAATGTACAAATGGCGTAGGATTTGAGAAAGGAAGACTAAGTGAGCGAAGCGAACCAAATATGGGGGTGAGCACAATATTTATTTTTCTAACATCCCATTTCTTTCCCTTATTTTTAGTTTGTTCATTGGTATTTTTTATTTTAAGTTCAATTTGCTAAGGATATTAATTAAAATAGATAAAGTCCATTGTATAAACGGCTTTAGGATTTACAAAATTAGATAAGTGCGCGAAGCGCGCAAAATATCTTTAACCTCATATTTTAAAAAAAATCCACCCGTTTTTATTCTTTCCATAACCTGTTTTTATAAGAACATATTTTCCTTTTAGTTTTTTTCCGTTTAGTTCAAAAACAATTTTCTTTGGTTTCTTGCCGTCTAATTTATAACTTCCTTTGTCCCATATTTTAACTTTGCCTTTTCCATAACCTTCTTTAATCTCGCCTTCAAAATTTGCATAAGAAAGCGGATGATCTGGAACTTTAATTGCAAGCCGTTTAATTCCTTTTTTTGCAGGAGGACTTTTTGCAACTGCCCAGGATTTTAATTTTCCATTTATCTCAAGGCGAAAATCCCAGTGCAAATGCGTTGCGTGATGTTCCTGAATCACGAAGAGTGGCATAATTACTATAACTAATTTAAGTTTAAATAATGTTTGAAAAGTAATTTATTTTGAAGACCCCATTTCCTGCCCGATAATTAATTTCCCGTCGGATTTATGACGAAAGGTTTATAAATCTTCTTTATCAAGGTAACTTATTATCTTTATGAGTTCCTTATCTTTGATAAGGGATGATGTATGCGAGCAGTCATTCGTTTTATTAACCCGTCGGAGGATAGGTCGTTATCATTCCTTTAATGATAACTGCAACATTATTGTATTGTTGTATTGCACCAATAAATTAATCATAATTAATTGGTTAATTCCAGTTTATCCTGCTGGCGGCTACGGCTATCTGGTTTGTACTTAGACATGCAAGTCTCTCGAGAGAGGGCGAACTGCTCAGTAACACGTAGCTAACTTGCCTTAAGGCCAGGGATAACCTCGGGAAACTGAGGATAATACCTGATAGAAGAAATTTACTGGAATGTGATTTCTTTGAAACATCAGGCCTTAAGATAGGGCTGCGGCTGATTAGGTTGTTGGCGGGGTAATGGCCCACCAAGCCAATGATCAGTAAGGGCTCTTAGCGGAGAGGCCCTGAGAAGGAATCTGAGACACTATTCCTAGCCTTACGGGGTGCAGCAGTTAAGAATCTTTTGCAATGCGCGCAAGCGTGACAGAGCGAGCCAGAGTGATTCTCAATTTTGAGAATCTTTTGCCAAATGTAAATAGTTTGGCGAATAAGGACCGGGAAAGACTGGTGCCAGCCGCCGCGGTAATCCCAGCGGTTCAAGTCGTAGCCACAATTATTGGGTCTAAAACATCTGTAGCTTGCTTTGCAAGTCTCTTGTGAAATCCTATATCTTAAATATAGGGCGTGCAGGAGATACTGTATTGCTAGAGACTGGGAGGCGTAAGGAGTACAAATTGGGTAGCGGTAAAATGCGTTGATCCTATTTGGACTAACGATAGCGAAGGCACCTTACGAGAACAGTTCTGACAGTGAGAGATGAAGGCTAGGGTCGCGAAAGGGATTAGATACCCCTGTAGTCCTAGCAGTAAACACTGCACACTAAACATCGGTATCTCCTCGAGAGACATCGGTGCTGAAGGGAAGCCGTAGAGTGTGCTACCTGGGAAGTATAGTCGCAAGACCGAAACTTAAAGGAATTGGCGGGGGGGCACTACAACGGGTGACGCGTGCGGTTCAATTAGATTCTACACCGTGAACCTCACCAGGAGCGACAGCAGAATGAAGGTCAGTCTGAAGGGCTTACCTGACACGCTGAGAGGAGTTGCATGGCCGACGTCAGCCTGTGTCGTGAGATGACCTGTTAAATCAGGTAACAGGCGAGACCCACATGTATACTTACCCTGAATTGGAGAAATGTATACAGACTGCCTGGGTAACCAGGAGGAAGGCGTGGGCTACGTTAGGTGAGTACTGCCCGAATCCCCTGGGCTACACGCGCGCGGCAATGCTGCATTCAGAGGGACGCAACTCTGAAAAGAGGAGCCAATCCCTAATATCCAGCTTAGTTCAGATCGAAGCTTGAAACCCAGCTTCGTGACGCCGGAATCCGTAGTAATCGTCCTTTAGCAAAGAACGGTGAATAAGTCCCTGCCCCTTGCACACACTGCCCGTCAAACCAACCGAGTTTTGCATTGTTGAGGCTCATTAGAGACGAAACTTTGTAAGACAAGGTAGGTTAAGTCGACACAAGGTATCTGTAGGGGAACCTGCAGATGGATCACCTCCTATATTTTTATAATCTAAAATAAAAATTAAAAAGATTATAAAATAAATAAAATAAGTGCTGTTCGCATACACTCATAAGATAATTTAAAGAGAATAAAAAATTAGGTAATGATAAAAGGTATGAATTAATAATTGGCTTGTTTTTATTTATTTTCATATTTGTGGGTTTAGTTTGTTACATTGCTTTTACTGATTATACTAAGAATAGTAAATTTCCAAAATGGGTTTTAATTATTGTCCTTTTAATTATAATAGGGATAAATATTATAATTTGTTTATTAGTGGTTTATACTTACTTTAATAACCTATATTCTGGAAAACCAATGGGTGATGGAGATGAATTTGTTATTCTATCTATGTTAGTTATTTTTATAGGATTAATGATTTTCGACATATTCTTAATAAATAAGTTTGACAAAAGCGAACAAAAATTTTGGTCAAATATATTTCTTATTATTTTTAATTTTATTATCAGTTTAATAATTATCTGGACAACTTTTATGGGATTTTGGTACTTGGCAGTTGGGAATGGGTTTTAATTGAATAATAATGACTATTTTTTACAACATAAACACTTATAAATTTAGCAATCAGGTATTTTTATGGACATACTGCGCAAAACATTAGAAACAATTTCTGAAAGCATATTGGGAAATGTATTAAAAACAAATGAAAGCAGAAGAAAAATTAGGCTGGATTCTCTGAATAAAGCACGAAAAGCATTAAGCAATTATGATAGAGTATTGAGAGAGTCGTTAGATTTGCCGCACGAGTTGTATAGTTTGTTGAGGGCAAGTAATGCTTCTCAACTTGGTGCAATTGAAAAAGAAATTAAAAGATACAGCAGATAGTTTTTTCTTATCCATTATATTTTCCCCTGAAAAACATTATAATAATCTTTAAAAAGAGATTATAATCAAAAAAAGAATGAAAAGCAAATTAGCCAGAGGGTTAGCAGGATTATTAGTTGCAGGAAGTATGATTTTTCCCTTTGCCCAAAAAGCAAGTGCGCAGGAGCAAAAACCTGAATCTACTTTTATACAAAGGCTGGAAGACCAGATAGTTTTAGATAAAAGAGAGTCTCCCGGATTTGTAAAAAGCAAAGCTTATTGGGTTTTTGGTTCAAAGTATTATCTGCCTCAAATGGGATATCCTATAGCAAATTGGAAATTTGATTATCAGCAATTAACTGGACATGATATTCCAATAAAATCTGGCTCAGAAAAATGTGATAGTGCTGATTCAAATGGATGGACTCCTGTTCCAATAGGAGACAGAAATTATTTTAGAGCAGAATATCACTTAAAGGATCTTGATATTCCTCTTAATGAATGGGTTGATGAATTGCTTAAATATTATCATGATAAAGGAATTAAAAAATCATACACAGAAGAAGAAAAATCTTTTGTTTCTGAAAGGTCAAAAGTTCATCTTGCTTTATTTCCTGCCTCAGAATTTGAATTGGGATTTCATCCAGGAAGTTATCTGCTTATTCATGAAAATGGAGATCAGGAAAGTGCAAAATGTTCTCCAAGAAAAGGAGTTGAAGTAAAAGAAAGATATACAAAAATACTCCCAGAAGAAAGAGATACATTAATCGGATTATTTAATGGAACTTTCTGGAATCAAGATACAATAAGACAGGTAAATGGAAATTCAAGAAGGGCAGGGTTAATTATTGATGGTGAAACAATTGATGAACCAATAAGTGGCTTGGCTTCAGTTGCTTTTTATGATGATGGGAGATTTAGATTAGGACTATTTGAAGAAATGCCCGATAGAGAAAGGATTAGACTGATGAGACAGAATGAAGTTCTGCTTCTGCATAATGGTGAAGTGCAGGAAAGAGGGGCATATCCGAGAATGTGGATAAGTTTTAATGACGAGGTTCTTGTGAGTTATCTTGTGACAAGCAGAGATAATGACTATTTTGGATATGCCTGGACAACTCATTGTCCGCAATCTGTATTTGCAAAACTAATGCAAAGGTTGAATTTTGAAGAAGCAATGATGGTGGATATTCATCCTGTGATTAATAGTGTTTTGGCTTCTCCAAGAAAAGAAGAAAGAGAGAAATTTTCAAAAGAGAATTCTTATGCTTTTGTTCCAATTGAAGAAGAGGTTGTCAATACACTTGTAAGGGCGCTTGCAATGAAAGTAAAAGGCCCAATACAATATAATCCTTACACTCCTTTGTATTTTAGTGAAAAAGATTTTTTCTCTGTGAGTTTAAAGTAATTAAATTTGGTAAAATAAACCAACGAGGGGAATAATTAATTCTTCTAACACACCATTATCTTTTCTTATTTCATACCATTTAATTGGAGTTTTATTTTAAGTATCAATTAAAAAATCCAAAGAATAAATATATAAGGGGTTAGAGATTTGCAGAATTAAATAATTGTGCCGAAGGCATACTAATATAATAAGGCGGTGCGAAACCGAGTGGATATAATCAATTAAAAATATGATTGCCTGACACATTTTTCTTAATCCAAAGATTTTAAAACCACGCTCTTTATTATTTATATGTGGGCCTGTAGTCTAATGGTAGAATTCGTCCTTTGCAAGGATGGGGTCTGGGTTCGATTCCCGGCAGGTCCATCATTAACTATTTAAAGTTTAATCTATAAATGCCAATATGGAAAACGAAATACTTATTTTAAATAAATTAGAAATATTAAAAAAAGAATTGGACTATATAAAAGAACATATAGAAGATATAACTCTAACTCAAGAAGATTTAGAATCAATAGCAGAAGCTAAAGAAGACCTTAGCAAAGGGAAAATAAAGAGGCTATAATGCATGAAATAGTGCTTTCTCAACGAGCACAGAGTTTCTTAAATAAATTAGATAATCTCACAAGAGAAAGGATAGAGAAGAGATTAAAGAATTTAGAAAATAATCCTGTTCCAAGCGGTGTTAAATTTATTGGAAGAGTAAATGGAGAAAAGTTATTTAGATATAGAGTTGGAGATTATAGGGCTTTATATCTTCTAAATGATAAGGACAGATTAATTTTAATAACCAAAATTGATAAAAGACCAAGAGTTTATGATTAAATTTTTATCAGCCGGCAGGCCAATTTTTGGATAATTAATTTATTTTTTATAATATGCTCGCTCGGCTTCGCCTCGCTCGTCTTAAATGCAATTAGTGGCTCATTTCCTTCGCCTGTTCATCATTTTGCAAATCTGATAACTATTTGCATATTGGAATTATATAATTAAAATCAAAAAAACAAATCTATTGAGAAGATAATGAATGTGGGAAAGTTATGGAATGTTAGCAAAAATATTGGCACGCGCAGCGCCATTCATCAACTATATCTCTGAACAATTATGTCAATTATGCGTGTTGTTGAGCATCCCGCTTCTAATGGAAAAGCGCGAAATTCTCCTCCCCATGATTCAACAAGTTTTCTTTCTTCTGCAATGCGCTCTTCAATATAACTCCCGCCTTTTGCATGAAAATTTGGTTTTATTATTTTTAATAAACTAAGGGGTGTTCGCTCATCAAAAATCGTAACATAATCAACACTTCTTAGCGCTGCAACAAGATATGCCCTGTCATCTTCTAAAATAATTGGTCTTTTATCGCCTTTATTATCCCTTACAGATTTATCGCTGTTAACTAAAACAATTAGATAATCTCCTAAATCTTTTGCTTTTGCAAATAATTTCGCATGTGCTTTATGAAACAAATCAAAACTGCCGTTTGTGGTTACAATTATTTTGTTTTCATCTCTTAATCTTTTGGAAATTTTCTCAAGCTCATCAGCAGTTTTAATTCTTTCTTTAATTTCATCTGCAATTTCAGTTTCTACATCCACAAGTTTTATTGAATGCAAAGGTTTTTAAGGATTTTTATGGTTGGAAAAAGTATATTAAACAAGAAAGAAATGAAAAAACTAAAAAACATAATCGCAGGGGCATTAATAGGACTTGGAAGTTTAGGATGTCCTAATAGTTTAACTCCTCAAGATACAACTCCAAATGTAACTGAACAAGTTATGACTGATGAGAATGAAGAACAACTTGACTGCACTGGAGAAAGATATTTTGATGTTGGGATATTAAGCAAACCTAAAAGATATTTAGAAGATGCTGTAAAAGCAATTACAACTCATAGAACTATTTATCTTGAGGCAAATGGCAATGATGTTTATAATGGATTACAAAGAGAACTTGCTGTTGGAACATTTAGAAGAGCAGTTGAAGTTGCAAATTGCTATATAACGCGTTCACGCGTTAATATTGGGAATGGAACTTTTCAAGAACCAGAAGAAGTAATAGTTCGTAGTGAAACGGTAGTTGAAGGAAATGGGTATGAAAATACAACTTTAAACGCATCGGTTGTAGGAAATGGTTCTTTGTTCATAAGAAATTTAACAAGTGAAGGTGTAACTACATATTCAAATATCATCCACAAAGAATTAGATGGATTTGTAACCTACTGTTCTTCTGTTGGAGATTTAAGAGGATGTTTATTAACAGATAAAGCATCAGTTAATCTAACAGTCTACTCTCCAAATGTTACTCTTAATGGAAATGTATTCTATAATGCTCACGGAGGAACTGGAAATACTCGACGTTCAGCAATATTCATTCAGGGATTAGGATATTCTCCATCTTTCAAAGCAAGAGATGAAAAAACTAATTATGGGGCTACAATAACTAATAATGAGTTTAATTATTTAACAACTGGAATATGGAATTATGCTTTTGTTCCAGTTAATGCGGGTTTATTAAGTCAGGCAGGAAACAATGCTTTTATTAATGTAGATTATGTTGTAAGAAATGCGTCAACAAGCGACCAATTCTTCAATCAAAATCATTGGGTTGATTATGTTGTTAATGAAGATGTTTCTAAGTCTTATATGGAGCAACCTTGGTTGCCTGATATAACTAAACGCTTATGGATGACAGAAAGAGGGATAATAAGAAACAAGACAATTAACACAAGCACAGGAAATATTTATGCGCAAATGCCTTTAAGATTAAATCCTTTAGGCAATCCTATGGATATAAATGATGACGGCTATGTTACAAGAAAAGATGTTTATTTAGCCAACAGGCAACTCACTGGAGAATATCATCCTTGGTGGAGAGCTTTGACAGATTTGAATGGAGACGGAGCTGTTAATGGAAGAGATGTTGGCGTTATAAAAGAATATCTGGATGCATTGTAAAATGAATCACTTAAAACCATTGACAAACAAGTTAAAAGACATCATTGTCAGTACTGACAATGGAAGAAGCTCAATAATGGTTACAGGCATCACTCTTGGCGCAACAGAGGCATATCTTGGAGGAAGATTGAATAAAGAATATCTCGGAGTAAAGGGATTTTGCACTGTTGAGGCAACTGCAATTTATTATGCTTGCTCTGTTTTCCTAAATAGAAAGAATGAGTAATTGCCTACCTAATCTCTTTGTATAAACTTGTTTTTCTTTTATTTTCTGCAGCCCAATATCTGTCTCCATATGACCAGTGCCACCATTCAAAGGGATAATTTACAAATCCTGCTTTAGACATAATTTTTGCAAGCATATTCCTATTATCTTTAATTTTTTGTGTAACTTTTTTATCTTTATTCTCAATAAAGCCTCCCATCAAAATAGGTCTGCCTTTTTCTAATAGCGAAACATCAACAGCTCCTCCTGTTAAATGAGGAGAGAAACTTTCTGGATCTGCAACATATTTTACTGCCTCTTTTCTTAAACTTTCTTCATTTAATTTTGGATTTTCTTTTTTTAATTTTTTTAAATAACTTAAAAAATATCTCTCTTGAGTCTTTTTATTTCTATATCCGTCATAAATCACAAGTTTATATCCTTTCGGCAGATGATTTATGACACTATTGAGTTTTCTCGCAACACCTTCTCTGACAAAGATTTTTCCTCTATTGGCTTTTATAACATTATGTTTTTTAACAATAATCTTCCTAACTTTCTTTTTTACATCTACTAACTTTTCGCCATTATCTTTTTCTTTTATATTTTTAATTAGGTAAGAATCTGAGTAGTATTTCATAGACTAATTAATTAATCATAATTTATAAGTATTCTGCAGGGCCAGTCATTGTAAGTTCTCCTTCTTCTGAGTCAATTGTCAAATTGCCTCCAATATTCTTTACTTGAATTGGAAATTTCATTCTATTCGCTATATGTGAAACATAAGCAGAAGCTGTAGAGCCAGTGCCGCATGCAGAAGTCACATCTTCTACCCCAGTTTCATAAGTTAAGATGTCTATTGATTTATCATCTGAATTCCGTTTTACAAAATTAACACAAACGCCTTCAGGATGTTTTACTAGCCCACATAAACCTTTGTCATATCTTAATCTTCTTCCCTCTTTTTTCGCATTTGCCAAATCAAGTTTTTTTTGGATTAATACTAAATGAGGAATTCCTGTGAATACAAAATACCAATCATTTCCTAAATCCCTAAATTCTCTTGGTTTTCCCATATACACTTTAATTAATCCTTCGTTAATTTCAACATTTTTTATTCCGTCTCTTGCAACAATCTTTCCTCTTTCTCCAATATATCCGCAGTCATAGGAATATCTTGCAATGCATCTTAATCCATTTCCACACATATTTTCTTCTGTTCCATCTCTGTCAAATATTTCCATTTTTACCTCTCTGCTTCTCTCAGAAGATTTTCCAACAAAGAGCACTCCATCAACTTGTTCTCTGTCTGCATGTTCAATTGCATATTTTTTTTTGTTTGCAGTAATTTTTTTATCATATTCATCAACAATTAAAAAACTATTTCCGCACCCATGCATTTTTTTTACCATTTTATATTTTCAGGGACATGTGAATTTGAGGAGTTCCATAGATAAACTCATCATTTACAATTCCGGATGCCTCAAAGCCATTTTTAGCATAGAAAGAAATATTTCTTCTTGCATCAGCGTCAGTAACTAAGTTTATCATTTGAGCATTTGGGAAATCTACTTTTGCAAACTCTATTGCTTTTTTTAGCAATTCACTTCCAAAACCCCCGCCTCGCAATTCTCTTCTAATTCCAATAGTTTCTAAACATATTGATTCAACTCTTTTTCTCCAACTGGCATATCCAATTATTTCTGGATTAATCATTACAATTCCGCGGGCATTTCTTCTTTTATAAATCACATCATCAATCTCCCAATTAATTTCTTCAGCATACTGCCTGCCTATTTCATCACGCAAAATATCAAGAATTATTTCTTTATCTTCTCGTATAACCTGCCTTGTTTTAATGTCCATTTTATAGAATCATTTTTCTTTTCCGTTTTTTTCTTCAGCTTTTACAAGCCGGTATTCGCCATTTTCTTTAGATTCTTGTTCATAGAGTCTTAATTTGCTCTTGGCTGCATGAACATAATCTCCTA
>Ga0208958_1000811_pt1 | contig 35398 bp, 42 predicted proteins | sample RifOxyB1_FD_184032 | JGI IMG/M metagenome (GOLD analysis project Ga0208958, IMG submission 184032) | Soil microbial communities from Rifle, Colorado - Rifle Oxygen_injection B1 (SPAdes) | ecosystem: Environmental > Terrestrial > Deep subsurface > Rock core/Sediment | place: Rifle, Colorado...
CCGCCGCCTCTGCGGCCCCGGCTAAGGAGCAGCCACTCCAGCTCCCCCTGCGTGCAACCACAACGCAGGATGGACAAGCTGCAGCGCAGAAGGCTAAGGAAAGCACAGTGCCCGAAATCATCCTTGACCTGTCCGGTACTGTAGTGGCGCAGGATCAGATCGAGGACGAGGTCGTGATGCCCATGTTCAAGACCGAGGGTGCCGAGGATACTGCCGTTGGGGCCAACCCCAGAATGAGGAAGACAGCCAAGTACCCGGCAGTCCGTGAAGTTTAAGGGGCCGCACCCGGCATGCCATGGCTAAGAGTAAGGACACACGTAAGCGTAGACGTAAGAGGGCAGGAGTAAAGATGGTTAAGCATACAGCCGCACCCGCCAAGGTGAAACAGGGGATCGAACTCGCCCTTGAGACCCTGAAAAGAATCAAAGAGCAATGGAAGCCGGATCTTTCAAGGTATGCCAAGGAGGATGCCTTTGAGATTCTCTGCCCCGATCCGGAAGACCTGGAAACGATCCGGGAGATATTTGACTCGGAGACCGGGGCCTTGGTAGACGGGGCACTCGTTGCCCGTGGCCCGGATTGGAGCTTCTCGCATGACAGCGACGTGAGCGTAAAACAGGTAAAAAAGAGGCAGAGGGTAAGTGCCAGCGCCCGTGCCGAAGCCAGCGCCAGAGCCGAAGCCGGCACAGACCATGTGCGGGGGCTTGCCAGTCCTACCGGCATAACGTTCTATCCAGAAGGTGTGTCGTCCGTGTCGGCTACTGCCGACCCAAGAATCGAACCGCCGGGCATGCCGATAGAGGAAGATGAAGATGATTGGATCACGCCCAGCCCCCCGGTTGCGCCTCATGCAAGTGCTGAGATAACGAGGCTCCAGCGTAATCATGATGCCCTGCTTTACGACAGGGAGATGCAGGGCGTTGTAGATATGCCGCTGTCGGAGACGCTTCGGACCCACATGGTCTCGTCCCTAGAGAGACTCTTGAGCACAAGCGGTATGTCTCTGCCTCCCAACCCCAGTTTTATTGTCTCCCATCCGACGGTCACCCGGCGGGTGGAACGGGTGGAACGGGCGCACAGCCGGTACACGACACGGACGGTAGAGGTTTTCAGGTGCCATCTTGGTGTGGTTACCTGGTCCTCGGGGTTCAATGTGAGGGTCTGCCGAGAACAACATGGGTGTAAGATGGGGACGCTCAAGATCTCTTGGGCAAATGCCCGAAAGTCAAATGAGATCTATACGCCCTACGATATCACCTATTCCTATGATGGTATGCGAGAGGTTGAGCGGCGACTCTTGCAGGTTGTTCCCGTCAGGCGGCTCAATGGTGCAAAGGGCCTGCACCCCCTCGAAGATCTGGAGATCAAAACCTTTGCTGAGGCGAAGGCAGAGCACCCCTTGATCTGTGGGTGTATCACCCCCAAGCCCATAGAAGTGCAACCCTACAAAGGCCACAGCATCAAGCTGTGCGCCACATGCAATCGCTACATCTCACGCTAAACAAGGAGAAATAGAAATGCCACGAATCGAACTTACGTCCCATCCTCACCCTCAGCCGGCGGTCCAAGCCAGGCCGTCCGGAGTCATGCTGAACTGCCCGAAGTGCTCGATGCAGGCGTGTGACTGTGGCGTTTGCCACATATGCGCCTGCTATGTCGGTGAGAGCCTGCTCACGCTTACCACTGCGGGGGTGACCTGCCAGAAGGAGATCAAAAGGCGTGCGATTGAGCGGGCTAAAAGGCGTGCGAAGGAGGTCATCAAGCAGGTACAGGCCTCTGAGACCGAGATAATCAGCAGGGCGCAAGTACATACTGTGCAAGAGGCCATCCCAGCCTGCTGCCCACCTTCTGGGGGCCGCCGGATTGTTCCGTATACCAGCCTCAAGCAGAAGATTTGGAAAGCGGAGTCGCCGGCTGATCGGCTCCACTTTTCGGCCAAGCGGACAATTGGAGTTGAGATTGAAACCGACAAGCATATGGAACTGTGCGATGAATGGAATACCGGCCTTGGCCGAACCCTCGATAAGTGGACGGCCCGCCCCGTCAATGATGGATCGATCGACGGGATCGAGATCGTGACGGCGCCGGCCTCGGGAGACTACTTCATCAAGCAGATCAACGAGATCTGCGCGGAGATCAAAAAGCTCGGTGGAGGTGTTGACGGGCGGTGCGGCTTGCACACCCACGTCTGGGTGGGTGACTTCTCCTGGGTGGACCTCCGTCGTGTGATCTGGGCCTATGCTGTGATCGAGCCTGCCCTGTTCGCCCTGTGCAAGAGTGAACGGACGGATAATAACTACAGCCAGATCTGTGCCAGTTCCTGGCTCAAGGCAGTCCTCGGAGTAAAGCCTACCCTGGAGGAATCCAAAATCGGGATCGTCCGGGCTATCTACAGGACTTCCTACGATTCGGGAAAGACGTATAACGACCTCCGCCCGGGGGAGACGAGTACGGCCCGTGAATGCCGCCAGTATATCCTGCAGGGTAAAAGCTCCAAGGCAGGAGCGCTGCGTTATCGAGCGATGAACCTCACCTCGGTTGTGCATCGGGGGACTATCGAGTTTCGCCACAAAGAGGGTACCGTTGCCCCTGCCGAGATCATCAACTGGGCGACGTTGCTCTATGCGTTTGTCGAGTGGTGCTTCCGTGCGTCTGAGGCCGAGGTCGTGCATATGTATAACACGCACATCAAAGAAAACCCGGGGGATCCTTTTGGGGCCAAGGGTAAGAAGCATTCCTTCGAGGTCCTCTTGGGCATCGTCGGGACCCACGGGCTCTTGCGTCATAAGGAGAGCGCCACGCTCTGCAAGTGGATGAAAAAGACCGTGGCGAAAACTGCCGGGCTCTCTCAGTCCAGAGACCTTGAAGAAGAGGAAGAGGAATAACATCCAATGTGTGGCATCTACGGCTGGGATATGAGGTCCCATCTTGGGGCCAAGGGGCATAAGGGCCTCGGGCGAGACCAACGGATTGCACTGTGCATTGGCCTCGCCCTGGAAAATGATCGGCGTGGAGGAGACTCTTGGGGCATCTTCCACCCCGATAGGACCAAGGGGGAGCGGATCGTCAAAGGTCTTGGTACGGCTGTCCAAAGCTGGGATGCCCTGGCTCTGCCGGCCGAAGGCCTGGCCGGGTCTCAACGGGCGATTGGGCATACTCGTTTTGGCACGCATGGGGAGAAAAATGATATCGAGTGCGCGCATCCTTTTCATATCGGTGGGATCGTCGGTTGCCATAACGGCGTCCTTAGCAATCACACCGAGCTGAACAAGAAATACGGCAGAGACTTCAAAGTGGACTCGCAGCACTTGATTGCCCATCTTGCGGAGGAGCGCACGGCCGAGGACTGGTTGGAGATCCACGGCTATGGCCTGCTGTGCTGGTGGGATGAAGCTGCCCCCGGAAGGATCAACTTCCTGAGATTCAACAACGGCGAGATCTGTGTGGCTACCATTGAGGGGGGAGGCACAATCTGGTCTTCCAATCAGGATCACCTCAAGCGGGCTGTCTCCCTCGCCGGGTTGACGATCAAGACGATCTACAAAACTGAGGAGGACGTGGTACATTTCGTCGATGACGATGGGTACTTCTACTCCAAGGACACTACGATCAAGATCGGATCGAGGGGCTCGGCAAAGAATTGGAATGCCCAGATTGCCCCCGCTGTACGCAGGGGCCAACGCCTCGCTCTTGAACCGAACGACCGTCTGCCTGGTGAGACGAAAAAGCAGCGGCGGATCCGTCTCAAGGATGAACGGGAAAAGACTCGCATCTTGCGAGAGGAGCAGATCAAGCGGAAGGGCTATGCTTGCATAGTCAATGGCCGGGTAGACACGCAGATCGAGGAGAATAACCTTCTGATCGAAGGAGAGCATATCGCTCATGCAGCCGAGATGATCCGTGAGCTGCGCTACATGGTCACTATGACCGACGAGCAACTCGTCAAGATGGGCTATTCTAACGTAGACCCAAACAATGTCCTTGATGAACTCATGGAGCTTGAAATGCTCTGGCCTGAGTTGGCCGAACTTACTTCACACGGATTGACCAGGGTCATGACCGGAGGGAGCCCCGATGCCCAAGCCCAAGCCCAAACTGATACAACGGTTGTTGAGCTATTTGAAGAAGGCGGCGATGCCTCCACAGGCGGTGCAGATAACGGGAGTGTTACCATTGTTACCGACACTGACAGGACGACAGACGATGCCCTATCAATCAACTAAGAAGGTAACGCTGTTTACCAAGTACACGGTTGGGGAAGTCTGGTACATGGCTACGTTCGACAACATAACAGAGGCAAACGAGCGCTTGACCGAACGTTTGGGTAACTTTGCGGGGCGGCCCATTGCCTATGCTATCGAGCGCGACCTTCCGGTATGGAGGACGAGTCCACTACCGCACCTCATCATCCCTGTTACCCCAGATGGGAACCCGCCCCCGGTGCAGGAGCCGAAAGCGTCTTGCATTATTGGGCAGAGACTCAAGCTGGATGCCTTCGTCTTGTTCAAGCGGTTCTCCGAGTACACCACGCATTGGATGAAAAAGGCCTATGCCACGGAAGCGGAACTCCTCGCGGATCTGAATGAGGCTAAGAGACTCGGGGTTATGACCTCCTATTCCATCGAGAGGAGTGTAAGCGAGTATACCCAGGTCCCGGATCCGACCAAGATTGTCCGGATAATGCCAGTGGATTCATCTTCGTCTTCGTCTGGAGGGATATGGGTCAACGGCAGGAAGTACGGGGCGGGGTCAGAGCCAGCGTCAGCGTCAGCGCCGGTCACGGACCGGACGGTGTTCACACCGGAGGATACCCTGTCGTTCGTGGCCGAACTCGCTGAGGTCTCTGTGGTACTGACCGGCCTCCCTGCCTACGATAGTAAGACTCCCACAGTGTCTACGCAGCATGGGGGTTCTAGCTCTACCTACTATAGATACGCCCGTGGAGTTCTGGATGACGATGACGACCTGGCACAATATGTCGGCGGGTATTATGGGGGCCGTCGCGGGGGGCTGGTCTAAAATATGGGCATGAAAGGTGGCAAGGGAGATACCGATCCTGGAATGGATCTCTTTTCCAAAGAGGACATTGATAGCGATGCCACGCCAGAGCCAGAGCCGGAGCCGGAGCCGGGCATTGCTAAAGACATGGAGGATTGCCGGGGTAAGGCCGAGAGCTATCTGGTCGTTGAAGCCCTTGGCCCGGGATCCCCGTGGCTCATGGAGGAGATCAAGAAGTATGCAGGGAGTGACTCCTCGTACATTTGCAATGTTGAGTCTATTGGGCATATCCTGGGTGGCACGTCTGCCGGAAGCAAGGCTCTGTGCAACGAGATCGGCTTTGCAGCTGTGTCTGTCAGAGTCAAACTCCCTTGGAGTAGCTCTCCTTCTCTGTCCGTTGAACATGTACAGGGGGTGATCGACTGGCTTACGATTGGGAGAGTACTAATCCCTGACATATGCATTCGACCGTCAGGCTTCTCTCCGATCTTAACGGGCCAGCTCACACGCACTCGATGCGGCAATCTATATTCTGATGGGGCCTGGTGTAAACCCGACAACGGAAAAGTCGGGCTTGTCAAGACAGCCAGTTGGAGCCTTCTTACAGAGTATAACGGACCGAGACGCATAGACCGATACAAGGCCGTCGCCATGCTCACTACATCGCTCTATGGTATCGGGGACCACGATGCGGAACGAAAGAAGCATATGGACTTCTGCCTTGCAATGGAGCGTGGGAGCCTGGACGTTGGCCCACCAAAATTCGTGGCTGATGTCTGCCCGGGGGTGTATCTTAAGATCGAGCGCCTCCGCCCCGAGGTTGATGAGCTGGAAACAGACGCTATCATTCTTCGTGTGGTCAAAGATGAGGTAGATATTGCTTGCGATGTGTGTTGGTCACACACGTACAAGACGTGGCTCACATGGATGAAATAGATCTTGTCGCGCGGGCACAGTTGGACCTAGACTCGGCAATCTGCAAAAGGATCATCACCGCCTTGGAGATCCTATCCGAGGAAAATGAAACGTGGGCTACACTCGCCGGGCCCGCCGCTGGGCAATTCGATGTGGGAGCGGCCTACGGAGCTTCTCGCGCCCTTGCAATAGCAAAAGAAATCCTTCTGGAAGGTTCAGGCACAGAGTCAGAGCCGACTGAAGGGCCCCAATGCCTCACGGATAATACTGTGGAGTATGAACCTGCTGAGATCTTTGCCCCCGTCTCTGTCCCAGATGATGACTACGTAGCAGAGGTATCAAGCGATGTGCCCTTGTATGGGCGGGAGTGGGCAGGCATTGGTGCAGCTCCCGGTCCTAGTGCTGCAATGGAATGCGTCTTTTGCAAAGAGACGTTTAACCAACGTGACCTGATAGACCTTGGAGTTTGCATCGACTGGGAAAAGATGCTCGATCCTAGCAAAGAAGGGCAGGCTCGTGGAGATATCGCCACTTGTCCGCTATGCTATGGCGAGTTGAATGGAACGATGGATATCAAAGACACAGGAGTAGGAGATAACACATGACAGTCAAACGCCCTGTATCGTGGGCCCTTGCCGATGGTGGCGAATCCGTTGTTGTATCCGGTTTTGAAAAGGAGGCGGCTGAGTTCTGCCTGAACAAGAAAGCCTCGGTGAAGATCAAAAAGGCCCTGGACAAGATCTCTGTGGCATTCAGGTCAATGGCCATGGAGATCTCCGGTACTGTCTTGGCCTCCGGCGCCGATAAACCCATGCGCGTCTCGTTTAACACCTTGGATGCGTCGGGCGAGTCTGAGTCTGTCCTTGTCTCTCTGCCCGATCCGACGATTCCGACGGGCCGTCTTGCCCTTAGTCTGAGCGATGTCCAGGCGGCAAAGGATGCCACGCTGTGGTCTGCGATTGAAACGGTCGAAGTGCCAGGATCCCCGGCTCGCCTCGTCATCGAGGGCGACTTGGCAAAACACATGCTGGATATCCTGCTCCGTGATGGAAGGCCCGAAGGTCTCTCCGGGGTCCATACTTGGGAGGACCCGCAGCCGGCGGCCACGCATTATAGGCTCGCGCTTGGCGCGATTGCCGACTTGCTAAAGCTTGCCTCTTCTGGTCAAGAGGACAGAGCTAAGACTGCTGCAGCCCTTTTGTCCAGGGGGCTTGCAACGCCGTCAATCCGCCTTGGAAGGTAAAGGAGAGACGAATCGTAATGGGCAAACCAAAGCAAAAGCAAAGGAAGCTCTTCATTCTTTGGCTGACCGACAAGGGGCGTAGACTTTTGCGTGGCGATTGCTATGCTGGTCATGTAGTCCGAGCCTTTAACCGAGCTGAAGCAAGGGGACTTGCCGAACAAAGGCAGGGGCAAGAGACTGTGAGAGGGATATCCTTCTGGCTGGACCCCACCCTCTCCCGATGTGAAGAACTCCAGCGCTCTGGTGACGCGGGCCTCATACTCAGCGCCCACATACCACGGGAGGAGAGCCATGGGCTATCAACACATTAATAACCTATACAAGGATCAAACGATCCTTCTGTTCAAGCGCTGCTATGCCATGGAAAAGATCCATGGTACGTCTGCGCAGGTAAGATGGAAAGGTGGCGCGCTGTTTTTCAACTCCGGTGGGGAAAAGCTTGCTAACTTTACAGCACTCTTTGACTCTGAGAGCCTCTGTGAAAAGTTCGAGCTGTTGGGCCACGATAGCGTGGCTATCTATGGAGAGGCCTATGGTGGAAAACAGCAGGGAATGTCAAAGACATATGGCCCGGCCCTGCGATTCGCGCCGTTTGAGGTACGGATTGGGTACTCCTGGCTAAACGTGCCGAACGCAAACGATACGGGAAAGATCATCCATGCGATGATCGAAGACGTATACAGAGAAGGGCATGGGGAGATCTCCGGCGATACCAACGTTGTAACAAAAGAGATCAGCCGACGGACTGTTGATCTATTGAAGAAGCATCTCTACAAGCCCTTGCAGGGCTAGGCTCAGGTTCAAAATGAAAGCTAAAGCACAGGCCCTTGCCCTACTCATCGAGCAGGAGGCTCGGGCGCATGTTACTCCAGATTGTAGCATTGCCTCCATTAGGATTCTGGAGATGTCTCCATGGAAGGTGTTTCATCCATACGAGGGGTCCGGGTCTGCCGAGGCTGAGGAGAAAGCCAGGGACATCCTCTTTGACATGAAGATGCGGTTGGACCTCGCCTCTGCTGGGGGTAGAAACCCCGTCGATAACCTCAAAGGGATTGTCGAGCGTATGATGCGGGAGCATTGCCCCCAAGACTACGCACTGCGGTCTAACGGGGTCGGTTCGATCATCAGCCAGGCGCTTGCTTCGGGCGCGCATCCCTCCGTCGAAGAGATCTGCAAGGTTGTCGCTGCCTTCGCTCTTGGCACCTGGGAAGCTGCCCCTGGCCTTGCAGAGGGTTGGGCTGAGGGTTGGGAGACCTGGGCCAAGGCCAAGGCAGGCTCTGATGACTACGCCCTACTGGCCCTCGGCGTGGGGCATGCCCCACCGACCACGGATGGTCCTATGTCCCGGCTCGACCCTGGCCTGTCTTACCATGAGGCGATCATCCCGTTTTCAACGTCGGCCACTGTCGATGTAGAGGGCCTCGTTAAGGAGGCACTTGAAATCCTGAGTTGCTACCATCATGCCCATAGACCCAGTAACTGAAAAGACCGCCCTTGTCCTTTTCGCCCTGTTCGAGGCAGGGTATACCAGAGTCATCATCAAAGATGGAACATGGTGCGGGACTAGAGTTATATGTCTCGGCCCAAAAGGCCACCAGATATACACCTCTAGTAAGATGGTTGCTGGGGCTGGGACTGGTGCTGCCCAAAAGGCCTGGGATATCCTAGAGACGTATGGAGTCCCTTGGTCCTGCGCTAGCTATAGCATGTCTAAGAATCCATCAGGCTTGCTGGTAAAAGGGATCTATTGTAAAGAGGACTATTCAGAGCTGTTTGATCCGCTTGAGCAACCCTCAACCCTTGAGGATCTCCTTTGCATTGGGAAGACCTCGCGTAGTGGGGCGACTATGTATGAGGATGAGTTGCCTCCAAAGAGGGCTTCCGCACAGCGGCACCAACCATCCCAACGTTTCTACCGTGCGGGCACTGGAGCAGGTCGAGTAGCCGCTGGGTTTGTCCAGCCAGGTACACGGCAGATACAGGCGCCCGCCGTTGCCGCCGTCGTGATTGAATCGGAAGACTTCTTTACCTATGAAAATGCTGAGGTAGTGGTAGCAACGTTGACGCCGACGCAAGCCTGGCTTGCCGAGTTACAATCCCATGGACGTTAAAAAGGTAGAGCCAGGATGTGAGTGTCTGGCCCAATGGGATGCACACGAGGACCATTCAAAAGGAGGAAAGAGCTATGGAGGGCCAGCCTGGGTGCATGTACGTCGTAAGCTTCTAGGCTGGATGGAGGTTGGAACGAAGTACGTCTGGACTAAAGATCCGAGTAGGGTTATGCCCCTACCACTGCCTTTGGCGCCAAAAGACCCGAAGGAAGAGTTGATCTTCATCTCCACGTCAACAGCGTTTTGGACGGACAGCGAAGCAGAGTACAATTGCTCCTGTACTGTTGAAGGTAATTTGCTTATTGCAGTTGATACGTCTTATGATCTGGCAGCGAAAGATCTGCTTAGCCAGATCCGTGAGATGTGGAAGAGCAACCTTTAACAGAGTCTCAGGAGATGCAATGGGAGATGCAACAAGCACGGCAAAACGTAGAGGTAAAGTCGGAGTCGGAACTTTACAGGAGCAGCTTTCCCCAGAGGATGATCTGAATCGAGTACTGCAGCGTGTATTGCAGGCCAAGGGGCTCCCTTGGATCGTGGTTAACATGCTGGGGGCAGCCTGTGGCCTCGTTGAAGCCGCCGGTTATTCTCCCCTTGAAGCCGCTGAGATGGGCATGGATATCGCCCGAGCAATCGTGAAAGAAAACGGAGCAGAAGGCAAACGCGGTATCTGGGCAGGGTTAGACCCAAAGGATGTGAACTAAGATGGCCAAGCATTATGAAGTGCGTGTGTATGTTGCCTTCAATGAGGAGACACTCGATGATGATGCCACTGATGGCATCGAAGAAGCGTTCAACTCGTTGATCGACGACGGTGCTATCCTGGATAGTATCACAGCGAATTGTACCGCCGTCGTCGAGGAGATCAGCTTCGAGGTAGAAAACAAGAACAAGTAGGTTTCGGGCACCGGGTCGGGGGCAAGGTTCTTTACAACTATGGGAGACATCGTACAAAACGTACATGGGGTGGAAGAGGCGATCCTTGCAAAGGATCATCCCCTACGGGAGATGCTGTCATCTCTCGCACCCGGGACGGCTTCGCATTCAGAGAGGATCGCCAGCCTGATCGAGGCCCTGGGCACGGCCGCGCATTTGAATGTACAAAGGCTCAGATGCGCGGCTTTGCTCCACGACATTGGAAAGGTAGTCACCCCTTGGCTGTATTCAGAGAACCAAAGGACCAACAAAGAGAAAGCTTTCCACGATACAGTGGACCCGCACGTCTCGGCCACCCTGCTAATGGGCCATGTAGCCCATACCACGCGAGTCTTAGTAGCGCATGGAACCATACCAAGGGATATCATAGATTGGTGCAGTCAACACCACGGAACTTGCATTCTTGAGCAACCCTGGCGCAGGGCTGTAAAAGACCACGTTGATGCAGGGGGTTTGGAGGAAGAGGTAGATAGCGCGCTATTCCGCTATCCAGGGCCTAAGCCTACTTCGCTGGAAGCCTGCCTTCTCATGGTCTGCGATCAGACAGAGGCGATGACTCGGGCTCTGTCACAGTCGGGCAAGCTCGCCTCATGTAAAGACATCGTTGAAAGGGTCTTTGACAAACTCGGTCAGGACCATCAGATCGATAATGTCCCTTTCATCTACTGGCAGTTGCGTACCATCAAGGATGTACTAACAAGGGAGCTTGAATCTTCATACCATACACGGGTGGACTATGAAACGGATGAGTCTGCCCCAGCCCCTGCATATACATCCACCCAAGCCACACTTGAAGTAGAAGTAACCAAACAAACCATTGAAGAGGAGTAGAGCAAATGCCACGCAAAGTTCATATGTTCGGCAAGAATCTCACCATCGCGCAGTGGTCCCGTGAACTCGGTATCCCCTACAGCACCCTGTATAGCCGCATCGAATGTGGCTATTCACAGGTGGGCGTTGTCAATCGGGACTACAAGCGCATCCTGAACCGCAAGTCCCCGAGCTATCGTGGGGTGCAGCAGACCTTGAATTTCAAGATCAACGCCCGCGACAAGGTGAATGCAAACGCCCCGGTCGAGGCGGTCCGTGTGAGTCTGCCTACTGGGCTGACACCCATCCATCCCCCGGCCGTTACCGCCCCTCCCCCACCCCCCAAGCATGTTTGCAAAAGGCTCGACCTCGGCGTGCTGAAGCTCACGATCCGGACGCTCCTTGCCCTTCCCTTGAACAGGGAAGACCAGCTGGCCGCGATCGATCTGTCTCTCGATCTGTTCCATATCTAGCCTATGCCGCGCGAGGAGCAGAGCATACCCAAGTGTCCAGGTTGTGGCTCCCGCTTTATCCCAGCGGAGGGCCCATGCTGTTACACTTGCGACGAATGTGGAGAATGTTCTCCCTACGTTGATTTATATATCGTTGATGGGCGAGAAATCTACCTGTGCAAGACCTGCCCATCTTTCAAAGAGGAGTAAAAGGAGGCTGTGTCAATGTGCATATCGTCTCAACCTATGCAAAGACACAAGTTCAAGCCTGGGCGCTGGAGCCAGGATGTGTGCGCATACTGCTATAGGTGCCGCAATGATTGGGGCCACCTGTCCACCAAGCAGAAGGCTTTTAAGATTTCCTTGCATGTCCTGTGCTGGACCTTGGGCCTCAGTCTGACGTGCCTGTTCATCGCATACTTCATTTTCCATTCATAGGAGGAAGCAATTGAAGATGAATAGCGGAGTTGAAAAGGTGCTGGTCCTATCCACGGCGCACATGCCAGGCACAATGCCGGACTTTGGAGATAGCCTAACGCGCTGGCAGGCGCATAACTATGGATATATCCTGTTCGTCCCGATCGATAGTGCCTCACATCAGCAGGTGCTTGAATCTCTCGACGAGACCTGCGATTGGCTCAAGCCCATTCTGCAAATGGCATTCAATCTCGGTTGCTCTCATATCAACTTTGATCAGGAATCGGATCAGATCGACGGTCTGGAAACTTGGGATTGGTAAGGAGTATGCGCAAATGAAAAGCGGGGCGACAGAATGAACAGTGATATACGGACGTTCGGTACTGGCGACCTGATCTACCACAAAGCGCATGGATTCGGGATTGTCCGCTTTAGCCCCAAGGTGGGGGCCAAGAATCTGTTTGTCGAGTTCCTCATGGATAGGCTACAGGGTGGTACATTCCCGCGCATTGTCCTTACAGAGGAGGTAGCAATCTATGCCAGTAAGCACCTCGTGCGACCTGTACAAAAGCAGGATACAGCGATGTGCCCTCGGTGCACTGGGACGGGTTTGCTCCCGTCAGTCTCGGCCGGGGTGCCCGACCCCCAGTCCTGGTCCTGCTCTGCCTGCGGTTGGCCCGGATTGAAAGTGTTGGTATTGAGCAATACTCCCGCGGGCAAGCGGCGGCCGTGGAGCTGCCAGCATCTGGAGTTGTTGGCACTGCGTCGAGGCGGTTACATTTGCAACGCAGGCGGGGTAATCAAGTGCGGGCGGATTCTTGATGCCCTGCCAAGAGATGGGCTGCACCATACTATCCGTGGGCTCGACGGGAAGCTGTCGGTAGACCCCGGTGTTGACCTATCAGAACCGGATATGGCTAGCCCAATACCCCTGAAACCAGGCATCCGAACTCAGACTCTTCCTCCTCTTCAGTCTTCCGCGGCTTTGGCGCGAGGACGCGCCAAGTCCAAAGGAGGGCTTGTGTAACCGAGTCTAAGATGTCATCATGTCTGGCTGGGAAGGCCAGCGCCTGCTCGCGGAAGTCACGTAAGATGGAGATGTTGCCCACCTTGGGTATATCGATCGTGACCTTCTGTGGCCCTTGCTCGATCGCTCTGGGATGGAAGTACAGGATAGGCGGGTCCTCGTCTGGGGGATTGAATAGGGAAGCACAGCTCTTTAGACGCTGCCCCTTTGACATCCCGCGTGTGCGAACGGGGAGGATCTTGGAGTTGAGCAAGGCCCAAGGGGGAGCTATACCATTGTCCTTACACTCCTTGATCATGTCGCGCCGATCGCGGGCAAGCCACAGATGCAAGTCTGCCATGGCCTCTGCCTCACACAGGATGTACTGGGCATTGTATGTTATGGCCAGGTGCCAAAGGACCTTGGACTGTGAAGGGACATCCACATAGTCCTCAAAGGCATCAGAGACAAATACTTCAAAGCCAAGGCCCGCGAGTTCTCCATCCTTCTTTGTGTCTGTCTGAACGAAGTGCAGGACGCTGATGCCTGTAGGGTCGAGCCTGGAAGCCTTTGCTTTGCCCATGTCCTTGCCGGAGGCAGGGTCGGCGGAGATGATCGTCGTTGCCGAGAGGGCCTTTTCACTGGTAAAGATTTGCCTGGTCATAGGTCGTAGATGCTCTGGCATGAGCAAGGAGGACTCTTCGGTGTACAGGTTGAGTAGGTAAGCTCTAGCATAGCCGACCTCTCCCATGAACCTACGACGCTCTTTAAGTGCTTCATCAGGCCAGAGAGTGGGGAAGCAGGATTTGTACGGGTTGCCCGGTACGCCGTGTGCAACCCTGAAGTGCGGCCAGTCTGTATGGCTCTTTAGGTAATCATTCACATCACCTTGGGCCCATGGTGTAAAGATACACCAGACAAGGGAATCGCCCGTCATGATGGGCCACCAGTCGTCTCGGATCTTATCCAAGACTTTCGGCTTGAGCGAGGGATTGTCGATCGAGTTGTAACGTCCGACGATGTCGTCCAAGGCGAGCAGTTCTGCACGGCCGCCTGTGGCCATGTTCAACACGCCTCTAGCCTCGATGGTATGGTCCGCTGCAATCAAGTCTCGCTCTAGATTGAACGTCGTTACAGCGTTTGGGCGCTTGGTTGAGCGGCTTACCTTCCTAACCTCTGGGAAAATGACATGGTAGATATGCTCTTTGGTATCAACGATCGTGTGTAGGGTCTGCAAGCGTTCGCCGGACTTGGCATCCGACTCACCAAGAAGCTTGGCCCTGATGTTGCGGTTGCGCCCAACGGCCCAAAGAAGGGAGGCTTGTAGCATAATGCTCTTGCCTGAACCACGGGGGGCCTCGATCAGAAACCTGGGTTCATACTTAAACAGGGTATCCCACTCCCTGTAAAAGTCTGGGACAAGGATGGGGCCTCCTCCTTTGGCCCTGAAACAAAGCTGCAGCAGTGCAAGGGGAGACTCTCTCGCCTCTCGGATCTTCTGCATCAGCCACTCACCGGCTTCAAGACGTAGGATTGCCTCCTCTCTTTCTTCAGGAGTCTGTGCCTCATGGAAGATCGTTTCTAGAGCGATCTTGTCGTGGTCTATGGTCATGCTGTCTATGCATCTCCAACGATATCAACGGCGAAGCGCTTGGCCCTCACATTGGGGGATTCACCATCTGCGATGACCACCGCGGGGTCAGTATCTTGATCTGGTGCATCCGCTGGGTCGGCTGGGCTGGGCCTCTTTGTCTCGAAATCGACATCGATCGCTCGATCTTCCATCAGGGCTTTGGTATCCTCTGGCGGAGCGTCTTCGATATCATCAGATCCTATCTCGATCCTTGGCGATGTAGGCTGACCAAGGAGACTCCCAGCAGGGAGTTCACGGTATCTGGAGAAGTATTGGAGTCCGCCCTTGTCTAGGTTGGCCACCAGGATAGCGATAGCGTTTGCTGTCTGCCGACTGGTGTCAATGCCTCGCTCCCCGCGCATCTTCTGAGATGCGTCAACCAGACGGGTCTGCGCTTTGGAAAGCTTCTCGACCGCATCCGCGAGCATGGCGAGTTTGGCCGGAGAGATCTTCCCCCGGACGTTGAAGGCATCTTCCAGCTCGTCCTCAACCTTGCGCATCATGGCAGTGATCTGGCCCAGCAGTAGGTCGTTAAGGCCGATGCCAGCTTCCATGAGAGCTTGGATGGAGAGGTGCTCACGGCTGGACTCGGACGCTGCTATCTCCTGCATCTTTGGCAGGAACGAGGCACGACTAGCAATGCCAATGGACTGATCCTCAAGACACCGCATCGCCCGCGTGGCTAGCGGGATCGGCCGGGTAGACTCCAGTGCTTGGGGCTCTACGTTCGGGCGGGGGAGCTGGGGGCTACGTGGGCTACGCTTGGGAGGGAGCAGGGCCTGTTGGGGCTGCGTCTGTATCTGGGGCTGGGGCTGGGGCTGGAACTGGGGCCCCTGTTGGAGGGGTGCCTGTGGTGCCTGTGGCTGGTCTACGGTTGGCCCAGGGGGGTTCCGGTCCCGACACAGGCGGTTGATACCGACCTCGGATAGTTCTTCATGTGCGTAGAAGGCAACTTGTGGATTGGTGGCGACGAAGTCCTCGATGGGGGGCAGTCCGAGATGAGGAATCCCAATTTTGAGTATGTGAAGGATCTGCCTCTTTGAGAGGGGGGAAATGGGAAGCTCGACCTGTACACCATTGGCATCAATCCGGATTTCAGGTGTGCTCTTTATGTGCCGTTCGATCGCTTTGGCCGTCTTATCACCACCGGAGATGAAAAGTTTTAAGACCCTGGTCCAATCGGCGTAGGTCATAGAAGACGCTTTGACCATCAGGGTATCTGCCGCGACCCCCTTAGACGCGATAAGGGCCTTGAGCTTGTTCGCGGGCAGGGGCCTGCCGGGTTGGTAGTCCCCGTCCTCGATCGAGGGGGGCTTTTCAAAGATACCGGGAAGGGCCGCGTCTGTTCTTTCTACCTTCGTCGTTGGGTCCATGCTGAGCCTTGCATTGGTTTACATGCATGATAAACTGTAGGTACAATTTGGCACGAAGCGGCCATGTAGCCGTAACTATGAATATAACCTATTAACTACTGTGTAACAAGGGCTAATCGGAGGCGTATGATGCAGATCAGAAAGATACTCGAACAGCATTTTGGGCACCCTTGGACTTATTGCAGCGCGGGTAAGACCCCTGTGTGGGTTGATCATGTTTACGGCAGGCTGCTACAGGAGGATACTCTTAGCAATTTTAAACGTTACAGATTTGAGAAGCATAAGATCACAGGGTTAGTAAACCCGGAGAATCCTAATGAAGGTTACCTTGTTATCGCCAAACTCGGTTTAATCTATTCGGTATCAAATTCTAATAGTGTAAGATATGTACACGAAGGCGAAGTATGCCGGTTGATGGGCCCGCACGCAAGGGTTATACGTACTTATTATGAGAGTCGGAACCTTTATAATTTTGTCCAGCGGTAAAGACTCACGGCAATACACAGTATAACCAGCAGTATAACTTGGCCTGAAAAGGCCTGCAGAGGTGTCGCATGTCAAAAGGAATCGAAATCATTGTTGATGTAAGACCGGATGAGCTTGTCGAGTCTGTCGTAGATTCACTGTCAAGTGCAAACCTTATCGAGTATATCGTCAGCCTTGATAGTTACAGTGCTGACTGGTCAGTTACAGAAGCATTGCGTGATTACTTTGTAGAAGAGATGCTCGCGTTCGAGCTGGGCGAGGATGAAGAGGCCGCCGTCAGTATTACATCCGCGCTTGTTCTTGCCAATGCACCCGAGCCCCCACCCGAGGCTTGAGCGGGAGCACACACTATGACAGCTGCATACGGGAATGAAGATAACCCATCTGAGTACCTATGGACTTGCCCAAACTGTGAGGGGAGGACGTTGCAGGAGTTCGGACGACCCGTATATTGCAGCTTGTGTAACTGGGGATGGTGCGAGGGATGTCTGAGTTTTTCAGGCGATGATGTAGGCTATCACTCTGACACCTGGTTTAACACTGGGCAGCTCTGTGGACCGTGTTCTGTTGCTAAAGCAGGACCAGGGCCGGGGCCAGAGTTCTAAAGGGGGTGGCGCACATGCCATTGGATAGTCCGCATTATCCACACAAACTGATTGGCCATGGGAAGGTGATGTCCTACCTTGACTGTGATAGCCCAGTAGGGTGGAAGCAGCCCTCCTGGAATCTATCTATAACAGATGGGGGGCTTGAGCAGGTCTGGGCTGGATGGCTTATCGGACAAGCAACGTCTGCTGGATGTAGCGGGTCATGGGGTAGCCTACAGCTACGCGGGATTGGACGGGAGCTTAAATTACTCGCGCCAGGGGGTGGGGATAGCCTAGTTATCAAGGATATCTGCCAGCGTCTTGTGCACATGGACATGCTGCGCGGCTACCAGGGCAATGTACTTGCGTCTGTACTGTCTGCCCCAGTTATGCGGGGGGTAGTCTCTGCTCCCTGTGGGGCGGGAAAGACACGACTGTGCGGGGCCATCGTCTGTGGGATTATGCACAGGCTGGCGGCAGGATCTGGGCCGGCACTAGATGAGCCCAGCAGGTGGGCCTACGTTGTATCGAATGCCAGCCTCGCTGCACAAACGTATTATGCCCTTATGGACTCAGGGCATGGCCGTGGGCATGCAGGTATGTGGCTTATGGGGGCTATGTGGGCTTGTCTCGATGGAGCCGGGCCTGCCCCAGAGATCCACTGCTTTTCACCAGGAGAGATCTGGCACCGTGGGCATGCTGGCAAACGCTACGAGGAGTTCATGTCTTGTCAAGACGGGCTTCTGTTTGATGAAGTACACAGGAGTGCTGCTCTAGGGCATGCACAGTGTATCATCAAGTCTAATGCAGTTGTACGTATTGGTCTATCCGCGACCCCCCTTGATCGTGGAGATGGCCTTGGCGGGCTCGTGTCTGGATTATTCGGGCCGCTGCTCGGCTCCATCGGAATAAAAGAAGTGACAGACGCCGGGTATCTAACACCCGGAAAGATACGGAGGGCCTAGATGAGTCTACCAGCACAATTAGAGCCGAGGGCCTTGCATGCTCGCCAGCCGATGCCATAGTACTGAGTGGGGAGTGGGGAGTGGGGAGTGGGGCTCCGTAGTAGTAGGATCGCGCACGTTAACCCTTCGAGGATGGGTGCTATTTGCTAAGTTATCCACAGGAAAAGCCCAATGATTTCAATGGCCGGTCTAACAAAATCGTGTTCTATCAACAGTGGATGTAAACGGATTGCAAGTGTCTAAGATTATTGGAATTCTAACACGTCTGAGGCTACTCTGATTTATTGGCGTTTTAGACGGGTTAGAAATACTACCTAGATAAAAACATGATTCCATTGAGAATCTAATCCGTCTGAAGGATCTTTAAGGAGTCTATTAGGATGGCAAGAAGTCACTATAATGAGAGGTATAGAGCCTGGCTCTCCAGCTGTGTAACTGGACTGATTCAAACGGGAATTTACCCAGGTATCATTTTCATAAATAACAAAAAGGTTGGTCAGGAGATACGTAGCCAACTTGAGTATGAAATATCAAATCTCAGACGGGTTAAGAACTTCTCAGTAGTGTGTGTTTCCACGGACTTACCGCTTGCTGGGAGGAAATCCCTCGCTGAGAGCATACGTCAGGGCAATGGACCGAGTGTCATCGTGTCCACCCAGATATGGGCTACTGGTATCGACCTGCCTCCAGTACGGTGGATTGTCCTAGACCCTGGGATAGGAACTGCTGTACCTAGCGTTCAGAGCGCTGGGAGGTCCTCCAGGCTGTCTGAAGGGAAGGCTGAGTACCAGGTGCTCATCCCCCCTGGAAAAGCCAGCGAGAGGCAGCGTAGTGGCCTGAAGAGGGCGGGCTATGATACGTGTGATGTATCCGGGCCATACGCTAATGCTGATGTTGTGCTTCATGAACGTGATACCCTCATCTCGAAGTACGAACAGGACCTCGGCAGGCTCAAGTACCGAGCGGGCAAAGGTGACACGGGTTGGGTGGGGGAACCCGTGGGCACCACGGGCACCACGGGCACCACGGGTGTGGCCGGAGCGTCCCGGCAAGTAGACAGTACAGATCATATGAAATACGTGTACTGGTTCATCGCTGCTATAATACTTTTGTGGTTGCAATAAAACATCGAACGCATAGATTAAAGGAAGGTTGATACAGATGGAAGATACACACGCGGTTGAGTATGAGATTGCCAGGTATGTAAGTAGGCATGCAGTTGAACAGCTAAAGGAGCGCATAACACGGATCTCTGATGGCGTGGACGATGAAGTAGTAAGTGCGCAGTTGGATCGGGCCGTGTATATAGCAATGGATCGACCAACACGGGATATTAGAGTCGGCCCTGATACACAAGGAGAGCAAGCGACTCTTGTACATATATCCAACGAGGACTTTGCTGATGCGGGAGGTGCTATAGAGGGCGAGACCTTTGCAATGATCAAAGAGAATGTAAAGGGGACCTCTCAATTCAGGGAGTGTATTGTGACTGTACTCTCCCCGCACATGGCCGAAAAGTTAATGCCAAAAGACGGAAGCCCGTCGTCTGCAAAAATGCTTGAAAAGAAAAAATCTCCTGCTAGCATTCCCTCTAGTAGTAGTACGTGGGGCAAGACACCGCCACTACGTGTTGAAGAGAAGACCAAACTTGTTTTGTCTATAGCCTCTTCCAATCTAGCAGAAGAAGATAAAGAGGCACTTATAACAATCCTGATCGGAGGATAGGTAAATCATGGGCTTTGACCAAGAAGTATTTAAGACTCTCCCATGCCGCCAGTGTGTAAAGATGGCCCGTGGTATGTTCGACCCGGATGGATCTGAAAAGACTGTTAGTCCGCTCCCATGTGGATTCGGCAAAGACGGCTTTGATTCTAAAGAGCCTGTCATCGGGTTGACCGGCCAGCAAGTAGATAAGGGCTGCGCTCGTTGCTTTGAGGCCAAGCAGGATGATCCCATGCTCTGCCCAGGAGCCAAAGCCCTGCGCGTTGGCAAGCAGTTCGTCCCTGGTGTCTCTCCAGAGGAGATTCCAGACAGTCCGTTTTCATTCAATCGGCCAGAGCCGGCGCCAGAGCCGGCGGTTGAAAAGCCGATAGCCGCCCCTGCCCCTGAGCCAGAGGCTACTCCGGCTACTCCGGCTACTCCGGCTACTCCGGCTACTCCAGGCGCTCCGCTGTCTTTCCCTGAGCGGGCTGCGCCTACTGAGGGGGTTACTGCTGAGGCCGAGGCTGAGGCCGAGGTCGAAGTAGTCTACTCCAAAGATCCGGCGCCGCGGGTGCTGCGGGACGCTGGGATTTCCCTGTCGCTTGATGATCTTGCCGAGGCCCGTGGCCCGGTCAAGCCGGATATCGGAGATGTCCTTGCAAAGATGCAGGGCTTTGTCGGAGGCCCCTCTTTCGGTGGGATCTCCGCGCATGACATCATCGACAGCGTCTGCCTACGCAAGTTTTATAGGGCTCGGGTCCTTGGCCAAGTACAGGCAGACCCTGGTATGCATATGAATATCGGGTCCCTGTGCCATGGGCAGTCTGCCATGTTGCACTTGTATGGAGAGGAGCAGGCCAGAGATGTCTGTCGCTTCGTCGATGAGTCGGAGTACGGTAGCCTCCTAAAGCAGGAGGTAAAGATTGCAGAGGCCCTGTTCGATGGCTTCATGAAGTCGGCTGCAAGGGCGGAAGATCAGGTGGAGTGGGACATCCTGCGTGTAGAGGAAGTCTTCCGCGCACAGACGCCCCCAATCAAGATCGGCTCTGACTTTTTCAAGATCTGGATCTCCGGCAGGTTTGACGATCTGCGTCGGCCCAAGCGTGGGTCTGCTCTGGCAAAGGCCATAGGCGGTAGCTGCATCCATGACTTGAAGACCTCCTCGATGGTGACTATGAACCTCCGAGAAGGTTATGGGAGAGACCCACAGTTCACCACATACGGTGGCATCTACCAGTATGGTGGGTACGTACAAGAGTATGGCCCTTTGTGGGGCGCTGTTGTGACCCTGCTCAAGAAGCCTGACATGCGCGCTGTCGGTGGGAAAAAGGCTATCGACCCGGGCAAGGACGTTGAACGGGAGCGAGGGGTCATCCGTGACACTGACATCAGGGATCACTGGGAAAATGTTGTTGTCCCTTCGGCGGAGAAGCTGGTCACCGGCCTGTTCTTGGAGAAAAAGGGGCAGGGTGGGCCAGATCTGTGGCCAGAAGATCGCCGGCATTGTGTGGCCCGTTGGGGCCTGTGCCCCTATTTCTTCGCCTGCGACGAAAAGAAGATTCGGCACGGATCGCTGCGGGTTGATGAGTCCCGTATCATGTCGGTGGATGCTGTCGTCGAGCGAGTCAGCAAGGCAACCGCTGGAAAGATCGGCGTTGGCACCGAGAGCTTGCTCCGTAAAAGGGCAACCGAGGAGTTGGCCAAGTGGATCGATGAGGGTATGCGTAAGCCCCCGGATGAGGAGCCTTGGCCGGGTGCCTCTGACCTGATCGTCGATCTTGAGACCATCATGGAGACGGCCGGTTCTGAAAAGCGTGCGGTTGCTGCGTTTGCCCCCATCTTTACCAAGCTCTTCAAGAAAGAAAAGGGCGCGGGCGCGGGCGCGGGCGCGGGCGCGGGCGTCGGGGATGCGGCCAATCCACCCCTCTACGGTATCAAGCTTACCCTGGGACAGGGCGTTGAACTGGAGTTCGATGGTGCTGGTGCTGGACCGAAGATCATCAGGCAGCAAGCCGGGGTTCTTCGGATCGGTAGCCGGCAGGTAGCAGAGGCTATGGCCCACCGTCTATACCGTCTGTAAAGTACCGGGCTAGATAAACCTCCCCCTACCCCATTCCTACTTAAGGATACCCCAGCAGACTGGAAAAGGCAACTATGGATTTTGACATCGCGCAAACGGCCGTCATCGAGCACGGTAGCGGGCCAGCCCTCATCGCTGGTAATCCTGGCAGCGGAAAGACACGCGCCCTTGAGGGGCGTGTTGCCCAACTGCTCAAGTGGGGGGTCAGCTCCTCCCAGATCCTCGTCGTGACTTTTACCCGGGCTGCAGCAGCAGAGATGCTACGTAGGCTCGCGCATGGCCCCGGGTGTGAGGTCGAGGTCCGCACGTTCCACTCTTTGGCTTTGAACAAGTGTCAGCAGCTCCAGCTTTTTGGCAAGCAGAGGATGGACGAACGCAATGCCATGCACTACCAGCGGCGCAAGGCCATCCAGACAATGAAGAAGGCGGGGTCGATCGGCCGTCAAGAGACTATCGACGCTGGGGCTATCGACATCCTCATCTCTCGTTGCAAGGCTACCGGATATGTTCCTGTCGAAGGGAATATGTTTGGGTGTAACGAGCAAGGACAAGAGCATGTCCTTGCTGTGGGGAGAACCCTCCTTGAGGAAAAGCTAGAAGGGCTCCCACAGGATGCCTACGCCTGTCTCCAAGTCTACCGAGAGGTCGAACAAAGACGCTGCGCTCTCGGAGTCTATGACTACGATGACATGCAGAACTGGTTTTGGCAAGCACTGACTTGCTCGAAAGCGTGGCTCCGCTGGTTCCAACAGACCTACAAGGCTGTCCTAGTCGATGAGGGGCAGGACTGTTCACCCGTTCAGCACGATGTGGCAATGCTCAGTGTCGGCCTTGAGTCTCGGATAGACCCAAGGATCGAGGTTTGGAAAGATCGTAAGCACTCGATCATGCTTGCCTCTGATGCGAGTCAGACGCTGTACTCATGGAGAGCCGCCTGCCCAGAGAACCTCCTTGCCTTTGCACGGGACCCCAGGGTGGAGACCTACATCCTGCCGTTTAACTACCGATCGAGACCGGAGATCTGCGCGCTAGGATCGTCGCTCGTCAGAGGCAAGGCCTGGCACTTGGCCGGGGAGATCCAAGCCGTCCGTGAAAGCGGGGCTGCCGCCGAAAAGATCACCTTCAAGGAGTTTACAAGCAGGCAGGACGAGATCCGGTGGGCCATTGACCATGCCAAGGAGAACCTGGGCAACGTGGCAATCCTATCAAGGTCTTCAGCCATCTTGCACTACGGGGAGCTACTGTGCATCCGGGAGGGGATCCCCTACGAGAAGCGCGGCGGGCAGTTCCTGCTCGATTCTAGAGAGGCTAAAGATCTCTTTGCCTACGTTCAGGTCGCCGCCGATCTTGACGACGCGGATGGAACGGCGCTCAGGCGCGTTATAAACGCTCCGTTTAGGTATGTGAGCAAGCAGGCCATGGACTACTGCCAAACCCGGCGTGGGCCAAACCAGAGTCTCCTGGATGCGCTCCTTGGTTACCAAGACCTGAAGTACCCCATCAAGAGGGGCCTGCTTGTGCTAAAGGATCTCCTTGCCGACCTACGTGCGCTGTCTCCTGCTGGCCCAGTGCGTGTTATCGAGGAAGCCGTCCGACGCACCAAGTATCTTGAGTGGCTGGCTGAGGAAGTTGGAATGTCAACCGATGAGGGTGATGTCGCTTCGATGATGATCGAGGAGGTCATCAACGTAGCCGAAGGGTTCAAAGACTCTGCTGAGCTTTTATCCTTTGTCGAAGGCATGCGCTCAGCCAAGTCCCAGCAAAAAGGTTTGATCGGGGATGGCAAACCCAAGGTGCTACTAAGTACAGTGCATGGTGTCAAGGGTGAAGAGTACAAAGAGGTCATAATCTGTGACATGGTAGAAGATCGCTTCCCTTCCAAGCAGTCGAAAAAGACCCATGCAAGATTGGAAGAGGAGCTGCGCATCCTGTATGTTGCCGTGACGCGGGCCAAAGAATGCCTCTACCTGACCTGGTCTAATCCGTCGAAAATCAGCAGGTTCATTCTGCAACTCAGACAGGTTAGAACTATCGAGAATCATAAAGGAATTCAGCGTGTATCACAATGTGCCACAGATATCACAAACGGGTAAGAACCCCCCGATATCATTGGGGAAAACAGGCCCCTTTTCCTAACATGTCCCAAAAAGGGGGGGTCACATCCCGCGCGCATGCGATCCTAGTACTCCAGGAGTCCAGGAGTACCCAGTACTGAGTACCAAGCACCGAGCACATAGCTGTAATAAGGAGTTGATACTATGGAGTACGAACTGCGGCAGCGTGTTGGTAGACCAGTGAAGCCCCTTATCCTTGGGGCGCGCTATGGTAATCTGACGGTGGTCTCCCGCGCCCCGGATAACCCGGACGGGAAACAAAGGGGGGAGTGGATCTGCCAGTGTGACTGTGGCAGCGTGGTGTATCTTCTAGGCATTGCCCTTGTCCATCATGGGAAAGTCTCTTGCGGATGCCTCAAAAAAGAGATGAAGGAGAAAAAGATCCATCTGAAAAACGATATCATGTCCGGTATGAAGTATGGCCGCTTGACGGTCCTGCATGCAGCGACATCGAATCCGAAGAACAACCTGTCAGGACTCTGGTCCTGCCTATGCGACTGCGGTAGCACCTGTGAAGTTCCTGGCCGAGGGCTGCGCACCGGCAACACACGATCCTGCGGATGTCTGCTCCTCGACGTGATCCGTCAAAGGAACAAAGATCACAGAAGAATCTCTCCAGAAATAGAGCAGCAGCTGGGAAAGATCACGGACATAGAGATCGCGCGGCAGGCTGGGGTAAGCCGGGAAAGAGTCAGGCAGTGGAGGGTAGCTCGGAGTATCCCCCGCCTGCCCCGCAAGATCCGAAGCCAGAAAAATCCAGGTTGACTTCTTCCTTCCCTGTGCTAAACTCGCTTGTAGAGTTAAGAAATCAAATGCCACGCAAACAAACACAGATGGAAAGTTTCTCAGATAAGCAGCCCACGGGCTTTTATCTTGGGACCTCTCTGCATATCGCGGCAAATATCTGGAGAGGCAAAAGCGGCTAACGGATAGCAAGACAGAATCCCGAGGCCGCTTGGTAGAGATACTAGGCGGCCTTTTTAGTTTCGGGTGTTGGCACAGCGGCGACTGCGAGTGGCTGTAAACCACTTATCCCACACCCAGGTTCGAGTCCTGGACACCCGACTGAGACTGAAGATGCAAAAGCAGGAGTATAAACAGACGGACCCGGTATCTTTCGTTTGGGTCCATAGTGTCAATGGTAGCACACATTCCTTTTAAGAATGGAGGTGGGGGTTCAAGTCCCTCTGGGCCCACTAGAATAAATTCATTTCGAGAGGTCTTGACCGATAATAGCTGGCATGCTAGGCTTTTCTTAACAGAGGAAGGCCATGCCACGGAGAAAGCCAGACGAGGCTAAAGAGCTTTATAATAAGCGCATGAAGGACTATATGCGTCAGAGATATAAAGAGAGGATAAAGCTCGGAATAGAATGGTTAGGCGGTGTATGCACCTCCTGTGGCGCAGAAGGAAATCTACAATTCGACCATAAAGAAAGAGGATTAAAAGAGAAAAACATAACGCTGCTTACAGGAAGATCACTTAAAAAGTTCTTAGAGGAAGTTGATAAATGCCAGCTTTTGTGCTCTCAATGCCATAGAGACAAGACTCTTCTAGATCTTGGGTTTAAGAAAGAGAAAGGAGTACATGGAACCTCAGGGAACTACGCAAGATACGGATGTCGTTGTGCTGCTTGTACAAAGGTCCATGTATCTCGTATAAATGAATATAGATGGAAGACAGGAAGAAGGAAAAAGCGCCTTTAGTGTCAATGGAGCATCTCGGCCTCTTAAGCCGATGGGTGCTGGTTCAAGTCCGGCAGGGCGCACTGCATATTCGGGGTTCTTCTAGTGGCCAGGATGGCTGGCTCTGACCCAGCTAACGGAAGTCCGACTCTTCCACCCCGAGCCGGTACTGAGCTGTGACTCAGTGGGAGTCGAGACCGCTCTCTCGATGCCGAACCGTACATTGATAACTAAATAGTCAGGTCAATGGTCAGTGGGCCCTGTGGGGCCCACAATATGCGCCTATGGTGTAGCGGTAGCACGCCGGGTTTATACCCCGGATAGACTCCAGATAAGAGTCAGGCCCAGGTTCAAATCCTGGTAGGCGTACCAACAGCAGGGAACCAAGGAACCAAGGAACCAAGGATCTACAGCTCGACTGGTCGAGCGCTCGGTTGAAGCCCGAGAGATTCCTGTTCGACTCAGGATAGATCCACCGACTCGATCATTCCCGTGAGCCTCGGCTAGGTACGACAGGCTTTGACCCTGTACGTCGCAGGTTCGACACCTGCCACGGGATCCACAAGATAACAACCAACATCTGGGTGTAGAGGAGTCTGGTCCCCTCGCCTGCCTCGGAAGCAGGAGCACGGTGGTTCAAATCCACCCACTCAGACTATTCACTGGTAATGAAATGGTTATCATCCCGAGCTGTTAACTCGGTCTTCCCGGTTCGAGTCCGGGCCAGTGAGCAAAATCAAGTGTATCCGCCGGCAGCTCGAATGGCCCCGAGCGCTCGCCTGATGAGCGAGAGGTTGTAGGTTCGACTCCTACCCGGCGGACTGTGGCCGAAGCTAAAGAGGATAGGCGCCCGGTTGTGACCCGGGCAATAGTCGGTTCGAGTCCGACCGGCCACCCCAGTTATCGCTTGGGCTCTTAGCTCAGTTGGGAGAGCATCACCTCGGCAGGGTGAAGGCCGCGAGTTCGATTCTCGCAGGGTCCACTGTTGTACTGTTGTACCTGGCTGGTTTGGGCATTAGGCAAGCCCACTCGGCTCGAACCCGAGCAGGCCTCCGGGCCTTGGGAGTTCGACTCTCTCACCAGCCGCTTTTTAGGCAGCAATCCGGCTGGATCAGGGGCCCGGCTTGAAACCGGGTAAAGCTCAAAAGGCTCTGGGGGTTCGAGTCCCTCTGCTGCCGCGGATGAGTGCTATCGTAGGGTAGAACAAAAGAACTGGGGCTGAGGGCAAAGTGGTGGAGCCGCCTCGTTGTCAGCGAGGAGCAGAGCGAGTTCGACTCTCGCCAGTCCCGCCGTAGAATAAGCAGGCAGTATACAATAAAGGCTGGTGAACAGGTTGTGGAACCTGACCCGGTTGGAATCCGGTGTGTCTGTCACAGGATGGAGTTCGACTCTTCCGCCAGCCGCTGCGGGGTAGGAAAGCTAGCTAATCCGTCTGGCCCATACCCAGAAGACCCGGGGGCAGAACCCGGCCCCGCTATGCGATGATGGTCTAGTGGCTATGATCCCTGCCCGCCAAGCAGGGGGCCCGGGTCCGATTCCCGGTCGTCGCACAAAGTTTTTAGGGAGAGGAGCGCAATGGAGCGCAGCCTGTTTGCTACACAGGTGCGGGGGCAACCCCTGGCAGGTTCGATTCCTGTCTCTTCCGCTGCCGCGGGTGTGGTCTAGCGGCTATGATGCTTGGCTTCCACCCAAGCGGCCGGGGTTCAACTCCCCGCACCCGCACACACTTAATACTCGGGAAGAGGGCTTGATGGAAAGCCGCCTGCCTTGGAAGCAGGAGTTGTGCGGGTTCGACTCCCGTCTTCCCGACCAGATTTATCCTGTCACTGTGGCGTAATGGCAGCCGCGCCGGGTTCAGATTCCGGTCCCTGCAAGGGGGTGTGGGTTCGACTCCCACCAGTGGCACCAGTAAGACCCTGCTAGGTGTAGCCTTCTGGGTATGGCGTTCCTTTCGTAAGGGAAATAGGCGGTTCGATTCCGACACCTAGCTCTGTTGCTCTGTTGCTCTGTAAGTGTTGACGGTCGCACGCGGGCCTTGTAAACCTGAAGACAGGGTTCGACTCCCTGACGGAGCTTTTCTGTATCTCTGTATTGGCCTTGAAGACGAAGCAGTCGAGTCACCGCTCTCTCACAGCGGAGTAAGCCGGGGCAGGTCCGGTCAAGGCTACCAACATTGCAGCACCAAACAAGGGCCCAAACCAATGATCCCAAAAGAAGATTACGTTGATATTCAGTATGTAGGATATTGCATCACGATGGCCCAGGTGAGAAAGTACCACACTGAACAAGAGTATGATAACTTCTGCAAGTGGTTAACAGGCCAGACTTATACCTGTATGCCGGATGGAAAGACCCCAGCGATATACTCTTGGGACTACGAGCGTTGGACCCGCCAAGGGCGTCATACTGAACAGGGAAAGGATTGGGATTAAACGTAGAGATCCATGGCCCCTAATACAAAGAGTCGAGTGACCACCCTTTCACGGTGGGCCTAGCCGGTTCGAGTCCGGTAGGGGCTACTCACATCCACACGCAAATGAAAAGCGCTTGTAGCTCAGTCTGGAAGAGCCCTGCCGTGACATGGCAGGTGAGTCGTTGGTTCAAATCCAACCTGGCGCACAAGATTACTGTAATGGGCTGTTAGTGTTAGAGGAAGCACGCGGGTCCTGCAAACCTGAAGGCGGAGTTCGAGTCTCCGACGGTCCACCACGCTGGCGAAGCTCATTAGGTAGAGCACTCCCCTGGTACGGGAGAGGTAGTGAGTTCGACTCTCACCGTCAGCTCCATAGCCTCCGCTCTGGGTAAGCTCGCTGGTCTCCAAAACCGGCTGGATGCAGGGTTCAATTCCCTGGGAGGCTGTCAAGGTCCGTAGCTCTGAAGAGCGGACACGGTTGCAACCCGTGACTCGGAAGGGTTTAATTCCCTTGCGGACCTCCATGCACCCGGTTCCCGTCGGTGGCCTTCTAAACCGCAGCCTTATAAGATGGGTGGAGGCGAGGGGTTCGATTCCCTCCGGGTGTATCCGGTCTCATAGCACAATAGGACAGTGCGCTCGGCCCCTACCCGGGATATCCCAGTTCAAGTCTGGGTGAGACTATCCTGCTGCGATAGTGTACTGGATTGCACAAGAGCCTCCGAAGCTCTTAGTCCAGGTTCAATCCCTGGTCGCAGCACCAATCATGCCCGGTTGTTGTAGCGGAAGCCTCCTGGTCCTACACACCAGGCGTGGGGGTTCGACTCCCTCACCGGGCACTACGCTCCCTTGGTGTAGTGGAGTCTGCATATGTGGCTACGAACCACAAGGTAGAGGTCCGATTCCTCTAGGGAGCACCAATGTCACCGTACCCCAATGGCAGAGGGAACTGGCTTAGACCCAGTACAGTGGAGGTTCGACTCCTCTCGGTGGCACTCTGGCGGTAGGACGGAAGGGCTTCCGTAGCTGGCTCATATCCAGCCCAATCTGGTTCAACTCCAGATACCGCCACAAAATGCGATCGTGGCGTAATCTTGGTAGCCGCGCTAGCTTGAGAGGCTAGTCCCTGCAAGGGGGTGCTGGTTCGAGTCCAGTCGGTCGCACTGTAAGTAAGTAGTAGCCCGGGTGGCGAAATGGCAGACGCGGAGGCCTTAAAAACCTTTGCCCGAAAGGGCGTGGGAGTTCGACTCTCCCTCCGGGTACAATTCAACACTCGCCCAAGTGGCGTAATGGCAGCCGCGCCGGGCTCAAGCCCCGGTCCCTGAAATATGGGGTGTGGGTTCGACTCCCACCTTGGGCATAGTTCGACCCTGACCATTGACCTTGGCTTACCGTCTTGCTACTTGCCATAGCTGGGATATAAAATGATCTGGCCTCAACCTTACAGGGAATGAACCAAAATGTCCTCCCAAACGCTTCTTCTGAGCCGTGGCTATGAGCCCATTGCCACAATCCCTTGGCAGAAAGCCATCACCCTTCTGTTCCAAGGGAAGATCGAGATCGTGGCAGAGTACGATGACCGAGAGATCCGCTCCGTCTCTGTGATCTTCAAGATGCCCGCTGTCGTGCGGCTGCTGCACGCCCTGCGCAAAAAGAAGAAGTCCGTCAAGTTCTCCAGGCAAAACGTCCTGGCCCGCGATCGTTGGAAGTGCTGCTACTGTGGTGAGAAAAAGATGATCTCTGACCTGACGTATGACCATGTGGTTCCCCGCGCAAAGGGCGGCAAGACCGAGTGGGAAAACATCGTCACGTCATGTTACGAGTGCAACCACAAAAAGGCAGACATGACCCTTGCGCAAGCAGGCATGCGGCTAAAGTACAAGCCGAGCCGCCCGACATGGGTCCCTATCTTCACGCTGCAACTCAGCGGGCCTGTGCCTGACCAGTGGGCCAGCTTCCTTTACTGGAACACAGAGTTAAGCTAGAAACCCCGCCCCGCCCTGTCCTGCCCCGCGCTAATCGCGAATCGCGAACGGCGAATCGTTACCCCCGCTTATATCGCCCAAGCCTGTTACTATATCGTATGAGGTAGCGACCCACCCTGTTGATCTGCTTGGGTGGATAACCGAGCTTCTGCATCTTCCAACAAAACAGGGCGGCCCATAGCGGGGCCATCTCCCTCATCTTCTCCTCGATCAACGGCTCAGGCGCCCAGCCCAGGTGTTGCTGGCGCGCTCCGCATGTAGGGCACTTAGGCCCCTTGAAGTGGCTGGCCACTCTGGATACGGCCCATCCGACAGGGAACCCAAGGAGGCTGCCTATCAGGACAGCAAAGCCGTATTGAGCGATCATGGCATGTAGGGTGACTTCGAGCGAAGAGCTTGGACAAACGATGGGGTGTCGTTGACTGAGTCCCGCATGGACAAAAGAACCCGTGCGAGGCAGCTCCCAGCATCTACGGTGATGCCAAGGATTTCTTCTATGGGCCTGCCTGGCGGGACCTGCCCATTGCGGACGAGGTTACCCACCACCTTTTCTACAAAGGCCTTAAACGGTGGATCCTGCTCCATCGTTTTTATCGTGTTTCTTATCTGGCTTTCATGATCCAGCATACAGCAGGGCCTCAAGATCCTTTTCCTGCTCTCGCATTGCCCTTAATATAGCACGGATCAAGTCGGTCTTGGTAGCTATAATACGCCAACCCTTGACGTTTCTTTCCCTTTCTGTCCCTCGTGGGCCCATCTTTCTTGGAGAATCTATTTCCTCCAACATCCCCCTGACCTGAAGGAAAGTTAAGGCATCCTTTACTTTGTCGTCCCCCCGGTTCAAGTCCTTCTTGATCTGCGCCGTGGAAGCCCCAGGCTTTAGTTGCAGATAGGACCAGATCTTAGCTGCATTTTCCACAGATGAGACCTCGGCTTGATCCTCTGGCCCCTTGACCATGGTAAAAAAGGCCGTGCCTGCCTCATCGTCAATCTGCGGGACGACATAGAAAGCATCCATCCTGCCCCTGAGCCGGCTCTTATCCTGCACCAGCCGGACGACATCATACTTTTCCTCACACCCTACGATCTTCTTTTTCCTCTCTGCTGAAAACGAGATGGAGGAGTCCGCCCAGTCATAAAGGACCGTTGACCCACGCATGGAGCCGCCCTTGTTCGTATGGTGGATGATGGTAATGGATGTCTCAAACTCCTGTATGATCTCTTTTAGCCAGGACGTGATCATCCCAGCGTCCTCGGTCGAGTTTTCATTCATCCCGGGAAAGAAGTGGATGTATGGGTCCAAAAGAACTGCGTCCGGGCGTAGGTCTCCGAGGATCTCCCTGAAGGTCTTTACTCCCTCGGGGCGATTGAGCGGGAGGATCCGGGTAGAGCCGTACAGCTTGACCTTGTTCGGGTTGGCGTTCTGTGCCCTGAAAAAGTACTGGAGCCGCTCTCCGAAATCCTCAATGATCCCCTCAGTGGAGATGGCAATGATCTTACCCACGCCCTGCGGCGCGATACCTCCAAAGACCTTGCCCTCTTCAGACCCAAAGGATAGCAAGGCACCCAAAGTAATCCAGGTCTTGTATTCATTGCCAGGCCCATATATGATCGTGGACCCGCAGCGAGGGATGAGCCCGGGGATGATCCACCGATTCTCCGGAGCTTGCATGGATACGAGTTCTGCCGCGCTCCAGAGTGGGTACTTCAGCGGACCTATTATGATTTTTGGATCAGATGCCATAAGTACCTGTCCTTGTTATGTGTTTCCGAGGGATGTTAGCCCCTACGATCATGTCTGTCAAGACGCTAAGTTACATCAAATTGCCCCTTGACGGGCAAAAGCCAATCGGCTAGTATCCCTTTTGAATGAGACTCGAACGCCACTTCATGCAGTTTAGGGATTTGGATCGGCAGACGCTAATTGGGATGGCCGATCTATTCCAGGACACTGCGAGCCCTCCTAAAAACGGCCGTCAGGCTGTTTCTCTGTGGCCACGAGCGGATGCCTTTTGCTCAATCTTGCTGCCCTACCAGCAACGGAGCATCAGCTTTATCAAGCAGGCCCTATCTGGATATGGGACATACCATCCATATAACGGTTGCTACCTCGGCGCTTCTCCGGGTCTGGGTAAAACACGCATGGCAACAGCAGGACTGCTGCACGCTGGGTTTAGCAAGCGCACGCGGGTCCTTGTCACTGGGCCTCTTGCCGCCCGTGGCTCCTGGTGCAATCAAGACTCAGACCTCCCTACATGCTTTGGCATCAGCCCGCAGCCCCTTGAGTCTCTATCGGATTGCCGTGGTTGGTCCTCTGGCTGGGCCTACATGCACTTTGACATCATAGCCAAGTATTGGTCTAGTCTCAAGCCGGAAGCGATCATCGTTGATGAGGCGCATCTGCTATCCAATACATCATCGAACCGAACAAGCGCCATGCGTAACCTTAGCAGGTATGAGTCTGTGCAGTCCAGACTCCTACTCTCAGCAACACCTGCCCCGAAGACCCGACTGGATCTGTATCCCCAACTCGTCATCATGCAGCCCGGATCCTGGTCTGAGGGGGCAGAGGAGTTCGGCATACGCTACTACGGCGGGCATAGAGAGCAGACTAGAGGGGGCAATCAGAGCTACATGGTCTTTGAAAAGCCCACCAACACAGACGAGCTGAGACGCCGCCTGTGCGATTTTACCCTGCGGTACGGTAGGTGGGACGTGGAGGACCTTGGAGCGGCCCCTGTGAGGCGTAGGGCTATCGAGGTGGATGTTAAAGCGGAGACTGCCCAAGAGTACTGGGACATCCTTGAGGAAATCAAAAAGCAGCGAAGGGACCTGATTGAAAGCTATGACATCGTGACCGTCCTTGGAAAGAAGATGAGAATGACCCCGGACGGTCTGAGATCCATGGGGTATCGTGGCCCGAAGATCAAAGGCCCACGCCAGCTTATCGCGCTGTCCCAGGCTATCAGCGCGCTTGCTCGTGCCAAGGCTCCCAAAGCTGCCGGGATTGCTGTGGAAGCACTCAAGCGGCACAAGCTGGTCGTCGTGTTTACGGGCCGTAAGAAAAGTGCCAGCCTCATCGTAGGGATGCTAAAAGATCTTGGAATTAAAACGGCTGGGCCATTGACAGGAGAGCTTGCACCTGACAAAAGATGGGGCGTGTGCAAGGAGTTTGCTGGGTGGGATACGGGCGTCTTGGTCGGAACGAGGGACTCAACAGGCATCTCCAATCACTACCTGTCAAAGGCCACCTGTGCTATAATCGTGGCCCCCCACTGGAATCCCGACGGGAATCTCCAAGCTGAGGGGCGGTTGTTGGATGTCTCCGAAGCCGGTCTTGTGGACAAAGAAGTCATCTATGTCCTGGGGAAGGGGTCTGCCGTTGATAGGAAGATCTTGGACCTGATCGACGAGAAAGAAAAAGAATCGACGAGGTTGATGGGCGAGTCCGAAGCCTCAGCCCTCGCGGCTACTTTGTTGGATGGAGAGGATTCCGCACGCAGATCATTTAGAAAGATCTGGGAGACGATGCACGATGGCAACTGAGACCCCTACAGAAGCTAAATTCTTTCATGCGAATATCCCACAGGAGTACCAAGCCCCGGAGGAAAAGAAGCTCGGTATCTCAATGTTCATCATCGGTGGCATCGGGACGAGGAAGACCTCGTTCGCTGCTCAGTGGCCTGCTCCCGTGTTCCTCTCTATTCAGTCTGAGGGCGGAGACAGGTCACTAAACACCTACCCGAAGGTTGCGGCCCACCTGATGTCGCGGACGAAGTATCCGCAGACGCCGCCCGTGGCCAACGAGCAGTGCCCGCAGTACTTCCCGATCCGCTTTCATGGCTCTCATAGGGACCCATACAACAAGGTGCGCCCCGGTGGTCCTTACAAGTGGTATGAGTGCCTTGAAGACGCCGTCACCCAGATCGAAAAGAACTACAAAGAGTGGGGAATCGGCACGGTGGTGGTTGACTCCGGTTCTTATTTGTGCAGACTGTGGATCTCTGACCTTCTTGAATACAGGTACTACCAAGTAGAGAAAGGCTCTAACAATCAGACAGCAACGAGGACTGTCGCGCAGGCAGACAGACTCGGAGGGGATATCCTTGGGCCACCCGAGTATGGCATGCTCGCGCAGTACCTCTCAAGGATTCAAACGTCGCTATCGAAGCTCCCGATCAACTTGATCTGGATCGTCAACAAGGAAGAGATTTGGGAGCCAGCGGCGAAGGCTGTGGGTGGCGCTACGATCGGGGAGATGAGACTCCGAGGGGAGCGGCCGGGGCTCGTAGGCCGAGTATCCAAGGTGTATATCCCAGGGGCTACCGACCTGATTGTAGACGCGACCGTAAACCTGGAGCGTGACGTGTCTGTTACGTCGATGGACAGCAGTAGGCAGCGACAGAAAAGGACACCGACGTTTTGGACTGTGCCTTCCGATGTCATGCCTGATGTACGCCACAGGTTTTTCGATGCCTTTGAAAAGGGATACATCGAGGACAAGGAACTCAAAGAGCCTACATTCAGAGCAGTATGGTCAGAAGAAGCAATAAGGCCTTGGATCGCATACGGAAAGTATGCGTAGAGGAAGACACGCCCTGTAAGAATTAAGGGGCACAACGCAGCCCTGAGTCGGCGCAGGGGCGCTTACCGGGGAAAACAAGGAGAAGACCTATGATTAGTATTCCTATGAAGAAGATTGCTGGTGCCCGCCGTGAGAAGCGTCCGCCCAAGCCCGTGTTCGATACGGGCATGTACGCGGTCAAGTTGGAGGAGGTAAAGGAGATCGTCAGCGGTGCTGAGGCTAAGACCCCTGGGAAGAAGTGGTCAGTCTACAACTTCCGTATCGTGATGGGCCCCGGGTCTGACGAGTCCAACCAGGACAAGATGATCGAGTTCTGGCTTGAGTCTGAGGGCGACTTCGGCCGCCACAAGGACATCGCCGTCGCGGCCTACGGCGACGACGAGACCAAGTTCAACGCGGCGATCGAGGCGGCTGGTGAGTACAACACGGACATGATCAAGGGCTGCCAGATGATCCTGTCCGTGCGCAAGTCCGACGACGGCAAGCGCAACTTCTACAACGGGTTCTATGCCGCGACGAAGGAGAACTGGGAAGAGCTGAACAAGGGTGGCACCATCGGTGACTCCGGCCCTGCCACGGCTCCCCCGGCGAAAAACGCTGCCCCTGCGACCGAGGCCCCGTTTAGCCCCCCGAAGTCCGCTGCCAAGGGCGGCTCTGGAGACAACCCGTTTGCATAGGCTGCGAGATCTAGTCGCCTAGCTTCTGGGTAGGGCCTCAGCCCCGGGGGTATGTTCCTCCCCCGGGGCTTTTTTCAACAGGGCGAGAGCAACAGCAACGGCAACAGGATGATACAAGTGGCAAAGACCTGGTTCCATGGGTTGACGATCGCCCCTGATTGCCACGTATGTCCTCTACATGGGCAGGACAAGGTGCTCCCCTGCGGGTACATGCCTAACAGGATCT
>Ga0208958_1000813_pt1 | contig 35236 bp, 34 predicted proteins | sample RifOxyB1_FD_184032 | JGI IMG/M metagenome (GOLD analysis project Ga0208958, IMG submission 184032) | Soil microbial communities from Rifle, Colorado - Rifle Oxygen_injection B1 (SPAdes) | ecosystem: Environmental > Terrestrial > Deep subsurface > Rock core/Sediment | place: Rifle, Colorado...
CTTCGCCCGGCCGCCAACTGCCCAGGCATCTAGACTTCTTTCCGCCTTATTTAATAAAGGTTACAATTAACCTATAAAAGACTTAAGGTCTAAGCTATGGCAACAAAAATATTTCTAGGCGGAATCATCCTGATGATAATGGTCGCAGGACTTATCATCTATATCAATAATCGAGAGGGGGCAATGATCGAGAAGCTGGGTGAACAAGTCTCATTTATATGTGATGACGGAAACGATTTTATCGCGGAATTCAGTCCAGATATGTCTGTGTTGAATGTAATTGTAGCCGGCAATTTAAAATACTCTCTATCAAACACGGGCAACGAGACTATCCCATATCGTTTTGGTGACAACGAACACGAATACACCTTTACAGGAGAAGAAGTGATTGTCACCTCTTCTGACATGAAGGAGGGTGTCGTCTGCAACCAGCCATTCGACCCAAACAACGCTCCTTACAACTTTGGTGATAGCGGCGAGGGCGCCGGAGAAGACCAAGACATTAAATTAGCCATCACGGAAAACCTGGAAGGTACCTGGAAAAGTGTTGACGACGAAAAGTTTTCCCGCTCTTTCCATTCTGATGGTCTGGTCATTGACCATTATGAAGGTAGTGAAGATACCGCCGGCAAATGGGAGGTCTTTACAGCCAGCTCCAGCGTCACAACCAGTTTCCAGCTTCAGCCAGGGGCTGTTTATCTTCGGATTATGATGGGAGATTCGAAAGAAGAAACTTTGCACTTTTTACTATCCAAACTTACACCTGAGGAATTAGAGCTCATCTATATGGAGCGGGGTGGAGTACTACGTTTTTCTTTTGTAGAGTAAAATTCATAAAAATATGCTTGTTGTAGATATAGAAAGCTCTGGAATGTCACCCGAGCGTGACTCAATACTTTCAATCGGGGCGCTTGATAGTGAAAACCCCGAACACCGCTTTTATGGCGAGTGCCGGATATGGGATGGCGCCCACATCAATGATGAGTCCCTTGAGGTAAATGGTTTTACTCACCAAGAGGCCACCGACCCAAGCAAGAAGTCAGAGGCTGAGCTAGTGCGTGAATTTTTAGAATGGAGTCAACATCTTAATGACCGTACATTGGCCGGACAAAACCCTTCCTTTGATAGAGACTTTCTGCGAGCGGCGGCCGGACGCGACCACTTGCTATGGGATTTTGCTCATCGCACTATCGACACCCACACTCTCTGCTATATGCACATAGTAAATCAGGGCAACCAACCACCCTTAGACATACAGCACCGCCGTAGTTCACTCGACCTCGATGCGATTTTAAATTACTGCGGCATTCCAGACGAACCAATGCCTCATAACGCACTGACTGGTGCACTTTCTCACGCCGAAGTAATAAGCAGACTCCTTTACGGCAAGAAGCTTTTGCCAGAATTTGATCAGTTTGCTATTCCGTGGATTACGAATAGTTCGCACGACACCTAGTGTTAGAATTAGTCAGTGATCAAAAATCCATTTTCTAATTCGCGCAAATCGTCTGCTGGTAAATCGAAACAGCCTAAGACTGAGGAAAACTGCCGCGTTGTCAGCGAACTACTTCGCCCAAACGGTGTTGACCAAAGCTGGCGGGTTTTTAGCATTCTCTCCGAATTTGTAAGTGGTTTCAATCTGCTGCGCAAGTTAGGCCCTGCGGCCACCTTCTGGGGAAGTGCCCGACTTCGACCAGGCGACAAATATTATAATGAGGCCGAAGAACTAGCCTCGAGGCTCGCCAAAAAAGGTCTTACCATAGTCACCGGCGGTGGCGGTGGCATTATGGAAGCTGGCAACGTTGGTGCCTACAAGGTCGGCGGGCAGTCCGTCGGACTCAATATTCGCCTACCGATGGAACAAAAGCTCAATCCCTACACCACGATGTCGCAGACCTTCGATCACTTCTTTGCTCGAAAGGTAATGTTGGCCTTTTCTTCAGAAGTATATATATATTTCCCCGGCGGTTACGGCACTCTTGATGAACTATATGAAATCCTGACTTTGATCCAAACTAAAAAAATCTCCCATGTTCCAATAATCTTATATGGCAAAGAGTTTTGGACACCCTTAGTTGATTGGATGAAACGAGAGCTACTCGAAAAATATCAGACGATCGATGAAAAAGACTTAGGGTTATTCTCGATTGTTGATTCAGTTGATGAAGCTGAAAAAAAAGTCTTTTCAAAGGTGGCGGTTGTTTGCGAAATTTAGTTATGTCCGCGTTACAACAACTAAAAAAATTCACGTTAGACAACATTCCCGAAATCGACGTGGCAGTCTTAGGCGCCCTCGAATTACTCGAGAACGCCCGGTTACCGAAGACGTCAGTACCATTTCGTCGTCCGCTAGTAGTCGGGAGTGGTAACGCCGAGGCAACCGGCCGAATTATCTTTCGTGAGAGTGACGCTGTCTTTGCTGATGAATCAAACTACGAACTTGCCTTGGCACGTTCACTCGATATCGACGGGGCAGTAGTCATCTCTGCTTCAGGCAGCAAGCATGCGGCCGGTATCGTTAAGTACTTGACCGAAAAGGGAATAGAGACTGTCCTCTTTACCAACAACACTTCTGCGCCAGCAGCCGCTTTTTTACCAAAAGAGATGGTGCGCGTCTTTCCTAAAAATCGCGAACCATACACCTACAACACTTCGACCTATCTCTCGATGATCGTTGCTGACAAGGGGGAAGACGCCTCTGCGATAAAAGACCTTATCTTAGAATCTATACAGCCTGCACTAGACGTGCCCCTAAACAAATACAAGGCCTTCACAATGATATTGCCGACAGAGTTTGCTGAATTAAAGCCAATGCTGCGTACCAAATTTGATGAGCTGTTTGGTCCAAAACTAATTGGCCGAATCTTTACGCCAGAGGAGATGAAGCATGCCAAGACTGTCATAAAAGATCCTCACGAGCTGTTTATTTCTTTTGGTGTACCAAACACTCGCTATGGAGAAGAAAAGAATCGTCTGTATGTGCCATTACCGGAGGTCAGCGCCCTACCTGCCGGCAGGCAGGGCTACGCCGCCGCCCTTGCCGTCACCTACTACACAGTCGGCCAGATCCAGCGCGCTCATCCGCCATATTTTAAGGAAAGCATCGCTACGTATTGCAAAGAATCATCGATCGACTTTGGCCAACCAATCGACCCGATTGTTGATTAATCCCTGAACGCTAACCCTAATCCCTAACTATGAGTTACTTACTGTTTGATATCGGTGGCACCAACACTCGCGTCACTGTCTCGGAAGATTTAAAGACCTTTCAAAAACCAATCAGATTCAGAACCCCGATCTCTTACAAGGAAGGAGTCGAAAAAATTGTAGCGGCCGCCGATGAACTAGGAGCAACGTCCATCAGACAAGCCGCGGGTGCTGTACGCGGTCTTCTAAGCGAGGACCGTGGATCAATCGCGCATGATGACGTACTGGTCAAATGGATAGAGGAACCACTGGCTGACACACTAGCCAAGAAGCTCAACACTAAAGTCACTCTTGAAAACGACGCGGCGCTGGCCGGCCTCGGCGAAGCTCACTTTGGGGCGGGGCAGGGCTCGCACATTATGGTCTATCACACCATCTCCACCGGAGTGGGCGGGGCTAAGATCGAAGACGGCAAGATCGACAGCTACCATCTTGGCTTCGAACCAGGCAAACAAGTGCTAGACATCGACCGGACCATCCTCGGTGACGAGATCCTGCCGACTCTGGAAAACTTAGTCTCCGGTACGGCTGTGGAGGAACGCCTTGGTGAACCCCCCAAGAACATCCCGCAAGGAGATGCCCTCTGGGATCAATTGGCCTTCTATTTGGCACACGGGCTCCGTAACACCATTCTTTACTGGTCCCCCGACCTAATCGTGCTCGGCGGAGCAATGATCACTGGTGACCCCGTTATCCCAATCGAGAATATCCGTAAACATGTAGCCTCGGTACTCGGTGACGATATGCCACCTCCTCGGATTGAACGTGGCACACTAAAAGACGACGCCGGTCTCTACGGCGCCATGACCTTACTAGCCAATGCTGAATAAATACCCCCAGAAAGGCAATTTCGTTTTGTACAATAACTGATGATAAAATAAACCTTATGAAAATAACTTTAATTGCACTCTTAGCGCTCGTACTTATCGGCGGGGGATACTATTGGTATTCACAAGAAGGGTTGGAGACAGACACGGAGGAAACTGACGAATTGGATGAGAACGAGGGCGTACCACAGGGCAAACTTAACATCAATGTTGTTTGTGAAGGTGCCTTGGCTTATATGTCTTTCCCCGATGCAGAAAGCGCTGACCTGTTCGTAGAGGAATGTAAGGCCGGTGAACACCCAGAAGTAATCGAGCGCTACAAAGCCGAAATGAACCTTGGTGCCGGAGCCGAGATATAAAAGGTCAGTGCAGATAAGCCCAAATAACCGTCACTTAGGCAATAAGACCGCCTAAATGACGGTTTTGTGTTTTAGTATTTCAACCATAGACAAGGCGCAGGTCCTGTTGTAACTTACTATCCCAGAAGGAGGTGAACGAATATGCCTAAAAGGAGTGTAAAAGAAGCTCGCGACTTCAGGCGCGAGCAGAAGAAAAAGGGAAGCCTCAGGGGAGAGAATGGGGCAATGAAAGGTTGCCATGCCACTAAGTCTGGAAAGATGAAACAATGAACATCGGCCGTGCGAACACTCGCACGGCCGAATCTTTATTGGAAAGACATTAAGACTGACAATTTGGCAAATGGCTAAGAATAAGGCTTTTTTAGCTTGACGCAGAGTCAATATGATTGAATAATTTGATTTTTGGGTCATTTTGTGCTATTATAAACGGATGCAGCTTCGGCTGCTTTTTTGGTAAGGTTGGTATTTCATACCAGCTTTACCAACGCCCAGAGTACAAAACTTGCAGAAACGGACAGATTTCGACACACCGTGTTAAGAAATGTGCCATTTCTGCAAGTTTTGAGGGCGTTTATCAGATAAGACCATTGGCTTATTTTATCCACCTTGCTGACGGCCGTTCTCACGGTCTCTGGCGCTGCTACGATCAATACAACACCGATCGCCTATGGCCAGATTACCGATGAGACGGTTAAAGCGGAAAAAGTAGCCATTTCCGTCTCGGATACCGAGGGTATCGTACGAGAGTACTTTAAGGACATTCCTGTGATGGTTGCGGTTGCGAAGTGTGAATCACACTTCCAACATACCCTTCAAGATGGCTCAGTCCTTAAAGGCCGGATCGATTCCGCCGACACCGGCGTGATGCAAATCAATAAACGCTATCACGAAAAGAGAGCCATTGAACTTGGCCTCAACCTAGAGAACATATACGACAATATGGCCTATGCCCGCCAACTCTACGAGAGTCAGGGCACCCAGCCATGGAAGGCTTCGTCTTCTTGTTGGAATAATACAATTGCGTATAACAACTAGTGTCCACGAAAAACCCCGCGCGAAGCGCGGGGTTTTTCTTATTTTATATTCAACGTTTCGTGAATTTTTAAAACGGATGAAGTTCGAGGAACGCGAGCAAAATAGCACGAGCGGGACAAGGTTAGTCCAGGGAGTGTTATTTTGCGAAGCGTGACAAAGAAATTCGCTGTTTTAAAGATTACACGTGCAACTTCCAGCCATTACCTGCACCATAGACATAAACATATAGAAGACCGCCAATAATAGCGAGATTCTTAAATAGGTTAACATCTTCGAGGTCAAGGTGGTAGAGCAGGGTAGCAAGCGCAGTAAAAATCATAAGCGCCAAGGCCGCCTGGCTGGTTCGCCAGCCGAGCATCAAAGCCGCACCAGCGACGATCTTTACTACTACCACCAACCACGCCACCAACATTGGCATTGGAATACCTCGTGTTTCGATCATTCCAGAAAAGCTATCTACTCCATTGAGAACAATACCCACACCAGAAAAGACGAATAATAGACCGATCAACATACGTCCGATCATTGTGCCGTTAGCGCGCAATATTCTATCTACCATTTCCATAAAACTTATTTCTGCATTTTTAAGTTTAATAAATTACCTATCTACTGATATTATAAGCCCCACTAGGACAAAAGAACGATGACCAGGTGCGTAAATATCAGACAATGAACGACTATAAAATAGGACTATTTGACTCTGGTCTCGGCGGTCTTACCATCCTTAAGGCAGTGACCAAGGCTTTGCCACAGTACGATTACGTATTCTTTGGCGATACCGCTCATTTACCTCTAGGGGACAAAACCGAAGAAGAAATATTTGAATACACGAGAGCTGGAGTAGAAGAGCTATTCGAGCGCGACTGCGCGCTTGTAATCATTGCCTGCAACACCGCCTCAGCCGAGACAATGCGTCGTCTCCAAGACACCTTTCTGCCTCAGAAATATCCGGACCGCAGAATCCTTGGTGTCATCATACCTACGGTCGAAGAGCTGATCGAGAGTAAGTCCAAGAAAGCTCTGCTTTTGGCCACCAAGCGAACGGTAGAATCAGGAAAGTACGGGCGGGAGCTCTTGAAGTATGGATCAGATATAGAACTTCATAGTGTTGCCACGCCCGAGCTGGTCCCGCTTATTGAATCCGGTAAATCTGCCGAAGCAGCTAATTTGGCGATAAAAATTATTGAAGATCAGTTGAACGGGATAGGGGAAATAGACACAGTTATCTTGGGTTGTACCCACTATGCCAAATTTAAAGACGACTTACGCCGCGCCTTCCCATCTGCCATGCCTGCGCAAGCAGGACAAACCACCAGTGCGACACTGAAGATACTCTCTCAAGATGAAATCATTCCGCACAAGCTCGCCCTCTACTTGCTGAATCATCCAGAAATTGAATCCCGACTCTCTAGAGACTCTACCCGTTCAATCCACCTCTCCGTCCACCGCCCCGACTATGACCAAATCGCCGCTGATTTGTTAGGCGGAATCATTGTTTAAATAACAATTTTTATAGGATATTCAATCAAGACGTTTTTTAGCAACTGCTATACTGGTGGCATATGGAACCCAATATTCAAAACAAGTTATCCGAAATGGAAGCCAAACTCGATGCAATCTACATCTCTACCGAGAAAACTAGGCGTTATTTTCAGATTGTTATGTGGGTGACTATCGCAATGATCGTTCTTCCGTTTATTGGGTTACTTTTCGCTATTCCAATATTCATCAACATCTACACCAGTACTTTAAACGGCCTGATGTAAAAAACCTCGATGTACACGGTGTTAAATTTACTGAGTGGGATAACGATGAGAAAGAGCTACCCAAGTTGAATATGACCAACTTTAAAAATACTCCCTCTTACATCTAGTAGATTGGGTAAATTTGTGTAATGGTAATAGATATATTATGAAAAAAATACTTATCGTCGGATCAGCTATCATCATTTTTATCATTGGTGGTTTTTTGATCTTGAATAATTACATTTACCAAGAAAAGCAAGCGACCACCGCGGTTGATTATAAAAATGCCGAATACACTATTGATGGTAATCAAATAATACTTGGCGGCGAGTCGCGTTACTTTGGCAATGAACTTATTACTGATCTCAACAATGATGGTCGTGACGACATGGTATTCCTTATCACTCATCAGCCAGGTGGTAGTGGTACTTTCTTCTACGTCGTTGCCGCGCTTAATACCGATGCTGGATATATCGGTTCTGAGGGATATCTCTTAGGAGACCGCGTCTCACCCCAGACGACTGAGGTGAGTCAGAATCCCCAGCATCAAAATGTTGTGGTGGTGAACTACGCTGACCGCGCGCCAGAAGAACCGATGACTGCACAACCCTCGATCGGCAAAAGCGCGTATTTAAAACTCGATACAGAGTCTATGCAATGGGGTGTCGTTCTGCCAAACTTTGAAGGTGAAGCAGATCCACAAAGGATGTCGCTTGGAATGAAAAAATGGATGTGGCAACACGCACTCTTTAATGATGAGCGGGAGCTTACTCCAATAAAACCAGGGGCCTTTGCGATATCCTTTAGTAAAGATGGGTCCTTCTCAGTATCTACCGACTGCAACAGTGCCGGTGGCACATACACAACCAGTGGCAATTTGCTTACTTTTGTAAATATGTACTCTACGGAAATGTATTGTGAGGGGTCACAAGAAACAGAGTTTTTCCAATTACTCGAAAACACGAGCGCATACCATTTCACTAATCGTGGTGAACTTATTCTCGACCTCAAAAACAACAGCGGTACCGTAACGTTTAAGTAACGACTAGGGCCGTCACAAGAACTCGAGAAATGTTAAAATTGGACTATGAAAACGTCACTTAAATACCTTCTATACATTGCGATTGCGGTATCATTCCTAGCAGCAATTTGGTTTTGGTTACAAAATAACCAGAGCAGAGAAGAGGGGAGAGAAGTGGCGGAGACCGACACTAAAGAAGCCCGACTTGATGCAGACGCGTATCCACTATATTCCGGTGCAAAGTGGGGGAGAGTAATTACTGAAGAACAAACTGTCCGGATTGTTTCAGAGCCGTTTGTTAATACCAACAATATCGCCTCTATTTCCACACCATTTACCGAGTACTACCATGAGAAGTTAGTGGTGACTGGCTGGGTACAAGACATCATGCGCGAGGCCAGTGGTCCAGGAGCAAATATGTCGTATTACACGAAAGATGACCGCTTTATCGTGATCGGTTTTGAATCCGATTTCAAGGTAAAGAGTGACGACACTCCTTCCGAGTGCCCCTGCGACGTTACCTTGTCTATAACAAGCGGCCGGGAATAAACTTATTCACTTGCCAGATGGGGGAGGGTGATATAATACTCGTCTATGGAAAAGGAAAATAATCAGGAGATGGGAGAGTTTAACTTCGATTTACCACAGGTTGAAGCGGCACCAGTTACTAAGCCGCGGATCCATTTTGCTGGGGAATCGACCTGCGTTAGCTGTGAAGGCTAATGGATAAAAAAGCTCCCACTTGGGAGTTTTTTGTTTATAGAAATATTTAAATAAGAAAACCGCGACAGCTGGAAGCCGTCGCGGTGAAGGGAAGTTTATATCGTCGTTACCGAAATGAGGTCACGACCATAGTGGTCCAGAACGCAAAAGGACTCGTCATCGTATACCCAGTAGGCTGAATCGAGAGGCAGCTTTCTCTTCATATTGTGGCTGCGTGCCAGGTTTTCAGCCTCACGAGGGACAAAGTCTCCGACAATGATGCTGCCGCCCGTATCCAAAACCTGTTCTATCACTCTAAACATTCCATTTGGAATGTCGCTCAAAATCCCAGACATTTCTGCTCCTTGTAGTGAATGTAAGATGATTAAAAGAACTCTCAGGCGTTTGAGAACACCATCGTGCCGTTTCTCTCTTTAGCGTTATAATCCACAAAAACGAAGTTGTGGGGAGGAAGTTTAGCTTTTGCTCCTGCCGGAATTACCGTGAGCAGCTGTCCGCCCAGCCTGTAGTTGGGCCCTTGGCAAGTAATGAAACTGAAGTTGAGAATCTTCATGCCGACAGCCACGTGGCTAAGTCCTAGTGGCATATCATCGACAAGTATAGTGAAGAGCGCTTTTGCATCCGAATCTCGAGCCAGAAAAGCAAGCTCAAGACCTCGTTGACTAGGACCCTTAATTACATAAAGAGTGGGATTGGCCATAAAGACCTCCTCTATATTTGAAGAACGATCATATTGAACATGAAGGACAACATGAACCACCAGACCATCTGGTAGCCAAAAAAACAATAGTTCATTTCTTGCGTCTGTCAAGTCAGGTTACTTATTTTAGCGGGTGGAATTTGTGGTGAGTTTCCTCGGCGTATTTGTCGGAGGCGTGGACGTAACGAGTGGTAGTGTCTAGCGATTCGTGACCCAGAAGGACCTGAATAGCAGCCGGATTGGCACCTTGCTCGGCCAAATATGTAGCAAAGCCGTGACGTAGTGAGTGAGCGCTGGTTGGCACGTTGATACCGATCAACTCCCGGTATTTTTTGATCTTCATCTGAAGATAATTGGGCGCAATGCGCTTATTTTTCTCTCCCGCATTAAGACCACGCTTCGGAATGAAGAGGTAAGGGAAGTCATCTACCCTAAGCTTCAAATAAGCGTCTATATGCTCCTTGGAGCGGTCTGTGAGGTAGATAAAACGCTGCTTTTTACCCTTACCTTGGATAAAGATGCGACCAGACTTGTCCAACTGGTTCAATTTGAGCCCTAAAAGTTCAGAAATACGCATCCCGCTGGCAAATAAAGTTTCGAGCATTGCGCGATTGCGCAGCGCGACAAATTTATTTTTCTCAACTTTAGTTGGATATTCTATTAATGAGATCAATTCGCTAAGCTCGGCTACCTGACCGTGTTTTTTTTCAGCACGAACTAATTTGATTGAAGTTGGCGCAATTGGCGACTCAAAGTCCATATCAACCAAGTATGTGAAATAACGGCGCAGTGATGACAACATACGATTAACTGATCCGCTTTTCAGTCGATTTTCTGCCGTGCCCTTATTAAGCGTCGTTTTGCGGTCATCGGAGTTTAAATAGGCCTTGAACAGCTCAATAGTGTGCTTATCTAGCTCCTTAAAGGATAAATGACTCATCTCAGTAGCCAAAAACTTATCAAAGGTCAAAAGATCGCGTTTATAGGAATCGTGAGTTTTGGTCGAATAATTGTTAGCTAGGATCGAAGTCAAAAAATGCGATACGTGGGGGAGTACGACGAAATTAGCAGTCTTTAATGTCTCTGTGTTTTTATTCTGTTCTTTTTTCATAGGATTGATGGGCTAGGGGATGACAATATTATGAGGCAAGAGGCTTGAAAGAGGGCTATTCCGCTCTATACGTAACTGAGTATAATATCTCTAATACTCAATTATATACTATAAGAACTCGGCTAGCGGATATTTATCCACAGGTGCTTGTCAAGGGTTCCTTCTCCCCTGTTTACGTTTGGCAAAACTTTTGGACTGGGATTTTTGTATCTCTCTTAATCTGTGGAAGTTCTTTTAAAATATTAATTGGAAAGATCTGGCAGGGAGCGCTCTCCCCCACTCTTGGATAGGGGAGTCCAGAAATCAAAATCCCATATTGCAAATCATTCGCTTCCCTGTTCATATTTCTATTTTCTATAAAAATAAAACCGCCGGCCTCGCATTGAGGTCGACGGGGTAAGATCCGATAAATCGGAACGAGCTTATGTGACATAACAAACGGTCACATAGGCCATTAAGGCTCTACGAACAAAGCATAGCCTAGAACAAAAAACGCTACAATGAGTCCCAACAGAATAATGTATTCTGTCAGGTCAGTGCGGGGAATATTATCAACGTTTGTCTCGGAGTCCGTTTCGGATACCTCATCATGTTGCGCTGACATCTTTCCCTCCTTTCTGCCTTTTATCTTTTAGTTGTATAGGGTCTGGCTTCCTTACGGGAAAACGATGAACAAAATTACCAAACCGATGAAAACTCAGGTAGTTCGGGTAGTCTTTGGTACCAGACGTACGTCAAGACAATTTATTACAGAATTTGATTTCTGAAGCTAAAAGAATACCCTCAATTGTGAGTATAGTCCAACCTACTAGATAACAACAAACTCTAAGCACTAGGCAAGAAGTCGAGCGGGTTCAGGTAACCTTCTACGGCTGAGAACGGTGAGAAGGCGGCACCACAGCCCGTAACGGCCTTAAATTCGTTGAAGCGTTTAACCTGTACGGCTTCACTCGCATAAACAGTGAAGTGAAGGTGCGGCCCAGTCGCATAGCCAGTAGCACCGATATAGCCGATCACGTCGCCAGTTGAGAGTTGTTGACCAGCAGTGACACCAGTCCAACTCATGTGAGCAAATAGGGTCGATAGGCCATTCGGGTGATCAACCAGAGCCCACTGTCCCCAAGAGTAACAGCCGGCTACTAGGTCAGTGTTGCCTGTCGCCCTTACGGTACCGCTAAGTGGCGCGTAGATCTTGGTGCCAACAGCCGCTCCGAGGTCAATACCGTTGTGCATATTGTTTTTGTAAACACCGGCATTTTGGAGAGCGAACTTGGTGTAACCAAAGTACTGCGTGATGATTATCTTATCGAGAGGCCAACGAAATACCGCAGTACCCTTGCTTGGAATTGAATTTGGATCAAGGATGAACTGGAGCTCAGACTCGATCGCTTGAACCTCCTTGAGAAGCTTTTCTCGCGCCGTCTTCTTTTCTGCTAACTGCTTCTGATATTCTGACTCTTGATTCTTTGTGACTGTAAGAAGCTGATTCTTCTCCTTTTTGTTATTTTCAAGAATTGCTCGCTGGCCGGTGTATTGCTGTTTCAATGATAAAAGCTCACCACGTCGGTCGGTCTCTTCATCCTTTTTTCCGGTCAAGGTACCGCGCAACGAATCTAGCTCCGTTACCCTGTCACGCATTCTTTGACGCACGGTCTCTAGACTTTCTACCTCATCCCAGAATTGGGCAAGATTCTTATGTCGCAAAAACAGTTCTAACAGTGAGTCATTGTCATTTTCGGCCACCACGCGCAAAATTTCTGCTACGGCGGCAATGTTTCGACTGATGTCTTCGGTGGTATCCACGATCTCAATCGACAACTTGCCTATTTCTAAGTCAGTGTTATTGATTTTTGCTTCAGTGTAACTAATGTCAGCTAGCACTTTCTTACGCTCCAGCTCAAGCTGATTGATGGCTTTTTGCAAAGTGCCCTTTTCTGCTCCTACCTTTTGAAGCTCTACCTCGTATTTAGCAATTTCCTTTTCAATCTCCCCTAGTCGCGAATTACGCTCTTTGATCTCTGCTTGCAGACGTTCTACTTCAGTCTGAGCATTTACAGATGGTATAAAAAAATAAGCACTGGGAATGAGCAGAACACCAATAAAGAAAGCTAGAAAATGTCGGCCTTTGTAAAATTTCACTCTCCTATTTTATCACAAGCAATTTTTATCCTGTGTAAAGTGTCTTCACGTCCAATTATATGAGCTACGGTAAAAGGATCTGGGGATCGTTCAAGACCAGTCAAAGCCACGCGCATCGGCCACAATACCTCTCCTCTCCCCTCTTTTTCGGCATAATCCCAAACAGCAGCCTTGATTGATTCGGGTGATGAAAAGTCAGCATTCTGGAGGAGTTCATAAACAGCACGCAATCTGACCTCAGAAGCAGTTAGGTCTGGGTCTTTCTTCCACTTCAAAAGTGCCGGATCCACATCGGGGTGAGCAAAAGCAAAATCGTACTCCCCCGCTGCTGCCGCGTCAGTAAACTCTCCGAAAATATTAATGCGCTCACGAATAGTCGGCATAAGTCTTTGCATACGTTCATCATCATATTGTGACAACGACGTAATCGAGTCCGGCAAAGCTGTCTTTAGCAAGCCTAGGTACACATCATCACTAAGACGATTCAAATGCTCTTTATTTATCCAAAGAAATTTTTGACGATCAAAGACCGCTCCGCTCTTATGCACTTTAGCAATATCGAATTGCTCAACTAATTCTTCGAGAGTGAAGATCTCTTGATCCGTCCCTGGATTCCACCCAAGCAAAGCAAGATAATTGATTATCGCTTCTGGCAAAAAGCCTTCATTTAGATATTCTGCAACCGCCACCGCCCCATGGCGCTTAGACATTTTGCTACGATCGGGCGCCAGAATGAGCGGTAAGTGGGCATACTCTGGTCTTTCAAACCCTAGTGCTTCTTGTATCAGTATCTGGCGTGGAGTATTTGAAATATGGTCCTCTCCTCGCAACACATGAGTCACCCCCATTTCATGATCATCAACCACCACCGTGAAGTGATACAAAGCATCGTCAATTGAACGCGCGACCACAAGATCACCAAGTTCAGTTGTGTCAAAAGCTATTTCGCCGCGAATGAGATCATTAAAAACAATTTCTTTATTGGGATTCTTAAGACGGACTACTTCTACGGTTTCCCCTGGATTTTGTTTGCTTTCCTCTTGAGACAAAAACAACTTCCCGTTCCCTATTCCCTCTTCAAGATAGCGGCGATATATTTCTCCGCGTTCGGATTGGCGAACAACCTCTTCCGTATTGTCCCAGGTAAGGCCTAGGGCTTGGAGACCTTCAATAATCTCGACCTCAAATTCTTTTTTACTGCGTGCTTTATCGGTGTCCTCACTACGGAAAACAAAACGTCCTTTGTAGTGACGTGAGAATAAATAGTTAAAAAGTGCCGTGCGCACTGTACCTATATGTAGGTGACCAGTTGGACTAGGCGGAATGCGGGTAGTTATCATGATTCGTGTTCATTGGCTATCGAGCGCAAAGTACCGGCCAGTGTATCTGCCGCCTTCGGAGTTGTAAAGGTGGCTGCTTTTGAGCGCATTTCAGAGAGGGCGGCTTCGTCGCTTAGAATCCGGTCGATTTCGGCCACCAAGAGATCATCACTCAAGTTGTGCTCCTCAAGTACCGAAGCGCCAGTCGCTCTGGCGTAAGTGTAAGCATTGGTACGCTGATCGCGACTGACATCTTCTGGTATAGGTATAACGATTGATGGTCTGCCTTTAAGAGCAATTTCAAACAATGTGGTGGAACCGGCGCGGGTAAGAACCAAAGAAGAACATTCTAAAGCGGCTACAAATTGCTCCTGCTCCAAATGACCGAAGACGAAGTAATGATCGAGTATCGAACGATCTTGAAATAGTGCGCTGGCGTCAGCCGTCACCCGATCAACATTTTGGTCACCCACCTGGTGGATGACGGTGTACTTAGGAAGTAAGCGGGTCAGTGAACGCAAAATAAAGTCGTTGATTCTGACCGCACCCGATGAACCACCCGTAACTAAGATCACTGGCCTATCGGTTGGTATCCCGAGCAGGCCAAACGGTTCTTTAGACGTCTTGAAGAAAGCTCGCCTGATCGGCATTCCCACTAGTGCAATCTTTTCTTTAGGAAATTGCTCCGAAACTTCAGGGAAAGCAATGGCTACATAGCGAGAGAAGCGCGCCGCGAGCTTGTTAGCTCGGCCAGCCACTGCATCTGACTCATGAATCATAATCGGAATACGGAGAAGCCATGCCGCCAATATAACCGGCACACTGGTATAGCCCCCCTTACTCATTATCACGTCGGGATAGAGCCAAAGTAATTTAAAAAAGGCGACAAAGAAACCGCTGATAATTTTAAAGCTATCAAGCCAATTAAGGATTGACCGATAAAGACGTCTCTTCCCTGCTGGACAGGATACAAAGCGTAATCCAACAGAATCTAAAGCCGCTTGATTGTAGGGTTCAGGGCCAATATAAATAAGATCGCTCTCTTCGTTGGACGCGCGGTCACGTTCGCGCACCGCTTCAGCGACCGCAATCAGCGGATAAAAATGTCCTCCCGTTCCCCCACCAACAAATACAACACGCATGTTTCAATTCTAACCCAGACTTACTAGATACCGCTATAATACCCACCCTTTGAAGTGGGGATGAATGGCGACAATAAACAAGGGTCGGCGGAGCCGACACCTTATCTAGCAAAACCGCCCTGATTCCGTCCGTGAACACATCACCTTAAGTGTAGTGATGTGTTCACGGACGGACGGTTTTACTTTGTTTTTTGGTACTTAGACACATTAAGTACAATACCTACCGCCGCCAAAGAAGTAAGCATCGCGGTACCGCCGTGACTAATGAAAGGCAGCGGCAAACCAAGCACCGGCGCAAATTGCACCATTGCGGCAATATGAAGGAAAGCTTGTGCCGCTATTATTGTGATCAGGCCAAGTGTCAACAACATTCCAAAATCGTCGGGCGCGCGTGCGGCCAGTCGATAACCTCTAAAAATAAAGGCGGTGAAAAGCGCTATCAATAAGAAGCTACCAATAAAACCAAATTCTTCTGCATAAACTGCAAATATTGAGTCTCCGATTGGTTCCGGTAGATATTCAAATTTTTGTACACTCTGGCCAAAACCACGCCCGTGTAAGCCGCCACTTCCGACCGCGATCAATGATTGCTTCACCTGCCAGCCGGCACCTTGTGGGTCTAGATCAGGATTTGCAAACGAAACAAGTCGGCTTTTAATATAAGGGTGAACAAATGACAAGACTACAACCAGCAAAAGACCAGCGACCGCCATCGTTAAAAATTCACGCCAACGGCCCGTCTGCACTAAAAACATTATCGCCCCAGCCCCCACCATTAATAGAAAAGTATCCGTGTCGCGTTGCAAAAGCATCACTACACCCACAACTAAGGTCGTGACAGCAAATGGTGTGGCCGCCTGGAGCAACGAGAGTTTGCGTTCGTGTAATCCAGAAAACCAAGTTGCCATGTAAATAATAAAAGCGATTTTCAAAAATTCTGAAGGTTGAATAGAGAAACCTAAGATGTTTACCCATCTACGCGCACCGCCATGCTCCATTCCCAATCCAGGTACAAACACCAAACAGGAAAATAATATAGCCGCCACAAAGATATAAAAGGCGGTGCGACGCCATATCCTGTAATGAATGCGGCTCGCCAAAAAAAGCGCTCCGAGACCGCCGCCGATACCCAGCGCAATCTGCGTAAAGGCTACCGACGAAAAACTGGCGCTCTCTCGTGCCAATAGACCAAGTGAGGCTGAAGAAAATATAAAGAAACCAACCACCACCAACGTCAGCACTATGCCTAGCAAAATACGATCAATAGTCTTTGGATTGCTAGACATAGGTATTTTAAATTCCGATCGTGACAAGCATTCCGATTACGGCAAATACAAAACCGAGAATCCAATATCGCATTGTCACTTTAGAGGCTGGCCAACCGACTGCTTCGAAATGGTGATGTAATGGCGCAATCAGGAAAAGTTTTTTGCCAAAGATTTTTTTCCACGCAATCTGCAAAACATTGGCCGCCACGGTTGCTACCAATAAAAATCCAACTATCGGTAGCACCGAAACTCCTTCCCCTTCTCCAAGAACATCGGTCATAAAAGCAATGACTGTGAGCGACATTGTAAGTGCCATGACACCTGTCTCCGTCATATAGAAACGCGCCGGTGGAATATTGAACCACAAGAAAGCGAGTATTCCTCCCACGATCGTGGCACACAAGGCCGCAATATCGTATTGACCTTGATAAAAAGCGATGCCGGCATACGCGGTAAATACAAACATGAAGACTCCACCCGCGAGGCCATCAAGTCCATCGATCACACTCGACATATATACACAAAGCGCAACGAACACGAAGAACGGAATAAACCATGAGCCTAGTGCAAGTTCGCCCCAGCCGAGTATAGACACGCTAGAAATACCAAGCTTTTCATAAAACCACCAACCAGAAACAACGGCAGTGAGCCCAACTACGACCAAGCGTTGTGAAAGAGGAAGCCCTCCAGCAAAATGTTTACCGGTTCCTTTAACGGTCAAGAAGTCATCGACAGCGCCGACTGCTGCACCGATCGCTAGAGCCATCAATGGTAGCCATGTCTGCGACCTTGAAAGAAAGTTTAATTTACCAAAGATCGAATCCGGCAAAAAATATTGCAGTATAAATACCAAGAAGACTGTCAAAAAGACACTGCCCCAAATAACGATACCACCGAGACGCGGCGTATTGGTATCACGATCACTATGGAGTTGATCAAAAAGCGGTGTACCTCCCCCACCATAGCCATTACCTTTTCCTGCCTTTGGTTTCCAGAGTCGGAATTTGTACAAGTAATGTGTAACCAGCGGAGTAATCGCTAGACCTAGCAAGAATGCGAGCGCAGTCGGTAGAAAAACTTTTATCAGTGTCAGTTCCATAAATTTATATTCTAGATTTCAAGTTATAGCTTACTGTATTACTCGGCGCGCCACGACAAATTACTATTCAGCTCCGATTAACTTTTGTTTGGTCGCATCAACCAAACGTAAGATGTCGGTAAAGCGGCCACTGTGCGAGGAAGCCAACACCACCGCCACAACTCCCCTGTCGGCGCCAGCATTCCAAGCGATAGCTAAGTTTCCACCCGACAAGGTTGTGTAGCCTGTCTTTGAACCAATCAACCCCGGCACAGCATCCACCACCGGGTTAGTATTACTGGCCTTATGCAGACCGCCGTTAATGTCTCCGTAAGTAGCCTCCGCTTTAGTAGTTTCTTCGAGGATAGCTGGCTCGTTTTCAACAATATATTGAAGTAGTTTTGCCACATCGCGCGCTGTGCCGTAAGCACCAGCCTCACTCTCGGTGAGGTCGAGTCCGGTCGGATTGCGGAAAGACAAAGAAGTAAGCCCGAGCTCTTTGGCGCGAATGTTCATAGACTGAACAAAAGCTTCCGCTGGGGCGTCTTTGTCTATGGTGCGGCCAGCGGCAGTAGCTAATGCAAAAGCACCGTCGTTAGAAGACGTTAGTAAAATAAGATCGACAAGGCGAGAAAGTGTGAAGCGCTCGCCTTCCTTCAAACCACTATCTCCAGACTGCACAACCGCTTCTTCAGTAATCGGGACCACCATCCCTTCTTCTACCACCTCATAAGCAACAAGCGCGGTCATTAACTTTGTAATCGAAGCAAGTGGCAGTTTTTGATCGGCGGCTTTTTCATATAAAACTTCACCGGTTTTGAGATCAATTACAATCGCCGACTTTGCAGAGATGGAAATATTCGAAAACGGATTACTGGATACTTGATTGAGTGGTGCAACCGCTTCGGCTGAGACAGCCGGCGTGGCGGGCTGTGATGATCGCCAAGTTCCTAATTGTTCAGCAAAAAACGGCCACGCCCCGATCCCGAATATAAAAACGAGCAGGGTTGATAGTAGAGCCAGCTGTCTCACTACTGGCATCTTAGGGGGCACACTTACAGGTGCGTCAGCAAAAACCTCGTTCAGTGGGTTTTCTGCCCCGCCATCTTCACTCCCTGATGTTTTTGCTCTTAGCTCATCCATTTCATTTTTTGCTTCTTTTTTGTTCATTTTAGTCTATCTCTTGTTGTTGCTTCTCAAAATTTTCCAACGCGTTCATTACGTTAGCATAATCTGCCAATTCGGTCTTTTCCTGAATCCCCAAGTGACGTAACAATTCGGTCGTTGGACGAAACTCACTTCCCCGGCCGCGAGTGTCACGCTCCACGAGACCACGTGTCTCTAAGTTGCGTAATATATATGAGGAGTTAACGCCGCGAATCCTGTCTATCTCTCCGCGCGACACCGGACTGCGATAAAGCACGATCGCCAACGTCTCTGCCCCAGCCTTTCCAATGTCGCGTCGAAGCTCCTCTTTACGCAAACTCTCGATCAACTGGTCAAACTCTGATGACACAGCCAATTCCACTTCATCCTCCGCAATAACAAGAGCCGTAGCGCCACCCTGAAGGCGCTCCTTCAAAATAGCCAAGGCACTTTCTAGCTCTGTCTGTTCGACTCCTAAAAGCTTGGATAATGTTGGTTTCTTTATCGGTTCCGCCTTATAAAACAGTACCGCTTCGATCTGACGGTCTAGTGCCATGGGGATTATTATAACACTGTAAATAGGGTGGCGCGGCTTCGCCGCGCCACCCTATCCCCACTATCCACTTCATCCCCAATTGCCCGAAAGCGCGCGGATCTGACCAAAATGATAAACTGTGGAGATGACAGCAACCTCTCGCCAGCTCCGCGTTCCGCCACACAACACTGAAGCTGAACAAGCACTACTCGGCGCCATCATGTTGAAGCCTGAAGCAATGCACGACGTTTCTGCTGATATTCGTCCTGAGAGTTTTTATGCAGACAAACACCGCGAAATCTACCGCGCGATTTTCGAAACTTTTATAAAAGGCGATCCGATCGATCTCCTGTCTGTTTCAACTCGTCTCAAGACAAACAGCCAGCTAGAACGTGTCGGGGGCGCTGCCTATTTAACCGAACTGATTGAGAATGTTCCCGCCGCCAGTAACGCGCTTTATTACGCGACTCAAGTACACAATAAGTCGATGCTTCGTGGACTCATCCACGCTGGTGATGATATTGCCGAACTCGGATTTTCCAATCCAGAGAATATAGACGCCACCCTCGACCAAGCCGAGAAGAAGGTTTATGAGGTAACCAACCAAACGACCGTCCAAAAATTCGTCACCATTGGTTCAGCACTGACCGAAGCTTGGGATCGCTTCGAACACCTCTCCGCCAATCAAGAAGAAATCCGTGGCGTACCGACCGGCTTTGCTGCCCTCGACAACCTGCTTGCCGGTTTGCAAAGATCAGACTTAGTGATATTGGCGGCCCGTCCTTCGATGGGTAAAACGACCTTTGCTCTCGACCTAGCCCGCAACGCCGCCGTGCAGTACAAAAAATCAGTTGGTATCTTCTCACTAGAAATGAGCGCCGGTCAGCTGGTAGATCGTATGCTCGCTTCAGAAGCCGGCGTTGATTCTTGGAAACTACGCACCGGAAAGCTTAAGAGCGATCAAGAGTTTGAAGCAGTACAGGCGGCAATGACACGCCTTTCTGAAGCATCGATCCACATCGACGATCAACCAGGAACCAACATTCTGAAGATGCGTTCATCGGCGCGCCGACTCCATCACGAACACGGTCTCGACCTACTTATCGTGGACTACCTCCAGCTGATGTCCCCTACAAACACCAAAGCTGGTGACTCGATGGTTCAGCAAGTAACAGAGATATCACGATCCTTGAAGATACTTGCTCGTGAGCTTAATGTACCAGTTTTGGCATTGTCCCAACTCTCCCGTGCTGTTGAACAACGTGGTGGACGACCCCGTCTTTCTGACCTTCGTGATTCTGGTTCTATCGAACAAGATGCTGACGTGGTGATGTTTATTCACCGTGAAGATAAGATCAATAAAGAATCTGATCGACCAAACATTGCTGAGATATTGATTGAAAAACACCGCAATGGCCCGGTTGGTAAAGCTGAGCTTTATTTCGATGAAAAGCACGTGCGCTTCCTTTCGATTGACACCCAACATGGTGGAAACGCCGCCATGGCCTCGGCAGAAGACTTTTAATCCACCTAGTCAGGCTAGACGAAAAATTTTATGAATCCCTTGGATAAACTAACTGGCTATTTTGAGCACTTCCCTGGCATCGGCGCCAGACAAGCGAAGCGTTTTGCTTTTCATATTTTGACGATGCAAAAAGAAGAGTCGGAAGAACTCGCCTCTCTTATCAGCGGTATTCAAGATAATGTGATTGAGTGCGCCTCCTGCCGCCGTTTTTTTTCAAAAAACGGCGGCAGCGCTGACGTCTGCGACATTTGTATGGACGGTTCACGCGATCGCAGCAAACTCTTGGTAGTTGAACGCGATACCGACATTCGTTCGATTGAACGCTCCGGAGTGTATGAAGGTCTTTACTTTGTCCTCGGTGGTACTGTTCCCTTACTCGAATCACGAGAAAATAATAAACTGCGTGGCGGTGGATTAAAGAGGGTTGTAGAAGCACGACTGGCAGAAAACCTATCGGAAGTAATACTCGGGTTTTCTGTTAATCCAGATGGAGAAAATACCGGTCGCTTTGTGGAGTCTGTCTTAAAAGAGATCACCGGTGCTGACAAACTCAAAATCTCCCATCTCGGCCGCGGTCTATCGACTGGTAGCGAGCTTGAGTACGCTGACCCTGAGACCCTCAAGAACGCCTTGCAAAATCGTTACTAGTGTGCTATAATAAAAAAAGGTAAACGGGGACAAGTTCAACAAAATTAGGAGTGGCAAATGCGGAAAGTTTATGAACTACCAAGAACGCAATATGCGTTCTTGATGGAAGTAAAGGAAAGACTGGGGTGGATCACTCATTCCGCCGTATCCAACGCTCTGTGTAATGACAGTCACCGGATTGACCGATCTCTTCTCCGCATCAGCGGCGAAGAGAAGGCAATCCAAGAGATTGCCAAAAAACACAGTGTCCTGATTTCCTTTTATTAAAGCAACACCCGCCGATTCCTCACGGAACCGGCGGTTTTCATTTACCAAACAAAAACTCCCTTTCGGGAGTTTTTTCGTAAGCGGACAAGCAACATAAGGTGAGTGGGACAAAGGTAGTCCAGCGTGCATTATGTTGCGTAGTCCAACGTAGCAGGTCGCGGTTTTCAGATCAATTAGATCTTTGCAATCTCAACGCGTGAGTACTTCTGACGATGACCCTGTTTGCGGTCACGGTTACTCTTGGCCTTGTAGCGGATGATAGTGATCTTCTTCCCTTTCTTGAGACCTAGGTACTTGGCAGTAACCTTGGCGCCGTCGATGTATGGAGTGCCGATAGTGGCAGACTTGCCGTCGTCGGAGAGTAGAACTTTATCGAAAATAATCTCATCTCCCTCGTTGTATTCACCAAGAAGCTCAACATCAACAATATCGCCTACCGAGACGGTATATTGCTTGCCGCCAGTCTCGATGACTGCGAAGTCGCTCATTTCCTTTTTTTCAGCCGCTTTCTTAGGCATAGTGGCGCCCATATTACCCGAAATAGTCTGATTTGGCAATAGAGCAGCCCGAGGGCCAGTTTCTCTACTCATCCTCGGCACGCGTCGGTTTATCTATTGTTAGTACATCCACCCCGACTGCCTCGCCAGTAATGCGGGTGACGTCCTTGTCCATCTTGGCTAGTTCTTTGTAGCCGGCATTGTAGTGATTGACCGTAGTCGCGAGTGTATTGCCGAGCTTCTGGTAATAGTCTTCGTATTTACCGATATGTATTCCAAGCTTCTCGACATTTTTAATAATGTCTTTCGCTTTCTCCTCAATCTCAAGCGCCTTGAGTCCTTGAAGCACAGTTTGGAGATAGGCCAAGAAAGATGTCGGTGACACAATAATCACCTTGTACTTCCCTGCCGCCCGCTGGATCAAGTTCTCTTCGCCACCAGTAATATGGTTTGAAAGTAGGTCGTAATAAACTCCCTCCGACGGGATAAACATAAACGCGAAATCAGTAGTCCTTTCGGTCGGACGAATGTATTTAGCTGTTTCAGTGATGCGAAGTTTGAGGTCGTTGATGAAGACCTTCTCGATACTCGCTCGCTCTACTGGGTCATGAGTTTCGACCAGACGGTTGTAATTCTCAAGAGAAAATTTGGAGTCAACTGGAATCACTTTGTCTTTCACAAAAACTGCGGCGTCTACAATCTCGCCGTTATCAAAAGCGTACTGCATCTGAAAACTACCAGGTGGCAAAACGTTTTGTAAAACAGTTTCCAAATAATATTCACCGAGAATACCGCGCTGTTTCGGATTCTTAAGTACATCTTGGAGTTGTCGCAACTGTTCAGCAAAGCCGATCACTTGGCGATTGGTCTCGCCTAGCTTGGTCAGACCTTCAGTCACTTCGCGAACTATTTTGGTAGATTCGCCCAATTGGGTCTTAACTGTTTCTCTGATGTCGCGATTACTTTCTCCGAGTCGGCGATCCATCGTATCGCGCAATGTCTCCATCTGTTTTTGAAGAAAAAGTAAGCCATCGCGCTCGCCTACACCCTCCTCCTTACGACGAAAGAAAGTGGCGTAGAGTTGAATCAATAAAACCGCTCCTAATATAAGTATTACAGCTATTTGAATGACATCCATTAATCCATTTTAGCACGGCGGACTTGGTGCTATAATCGCCTATATGTCACTACATTCAGATATCAAGAGCGAGCTCAAGGAATCACTGAAGGCCAAGGATGAAGTTCGTCTCCGTACCGTACGAGGTATGCTAACAGCCTTTACCAACGAACTGGTTGCCACTGGCAAAAAGCCTCAGGACGAACTCGATGATGCCGGAGTATTAGGGGTAATCAAGCGCCTAGCCAAACAGCGAAAGGAATCGATCGTGCAATTTGATGCGGCCGGACGTAACGATCTTTCTGATCCAGAGAAGGCCGAGTTGATCATCCTAGAAGGATATCTTCCGAAGTTGATGAGTCAGGAAGAGATCGAACCGATCGCTAAGGCCAAACTGGCAGAGATGGGTGTTACCGACAAATCAAAGATCGGTGTTGCTATCGGCGCACTAATGAAAGAATTTGCCGGAAAGGCTGACGGTGGCGACGTCAAGGCAGTGGTAGAAAAACTACTTACCTAAACTAACGAAGTGTCCTTAAAGGGCGGCCATTAAAATGGCCGCCCTTTAACAATCCCTAAACTTGTAAAATAGCACTTTTGTGGTATAGTAAAAACAGACAAATTCAACGCAACCAAGGAGGTGCTGTAATGTTTATTAACGCCGCCGAGTTTGAAAGTGCGTTTAGTTCGGTACAAAAAGAGTACCCGAAAATTTCCAAGCAACTTGCCGAGTCTTTTATTTCGAAACTCGGCGATGCGGTACAAGAGAATCGCAAAAGGCCTTTACCACAACATTTTGGTGAACTGCTGAGGCTCGCTCTCAACGACTCCCACGTCTGGGAACGCATCGATCGCGAACCGTACAAAGTCTTGGCAGGCAAATTTTTTGGACGCCGCGGTGGACACGCCTCCCATCGTGGACAGTCGAAGAAACCTGTCTCCAAAAAACAAGAGCCCGCACCAGTCTTGGTGATCGAGCGTTCAAACGGACAGCTCGCTTGGAAGATCTGAAATTTGAAGATACCGCCTCGCAACCATCCGGTTGCGAGGCATTTTCTTTTATAATTTTTCCGCATCTTCTACACAAAAGTCTCCAAGCTCTTGTTGCTTTTTCTCTATTTTTGTGGTATCATAAAGAATAGTATCAATGCCCAAAAGGAGACCTGTGTCATGGGCGAAGTGATCAATATGAAATTCGCGAGTCCGCAGACTCGCGAAAAAAATGGCGATGAGAAGTCATCGCCTCCGAAAGCACTTCTGGTTATGTCTGATTTCATTAGACATAACCAGAAGAGCCTCTTCTGGAAAATTCTGGTTGTCCTTGGTGTCATGATGATTGTCAGCCTATTGTGGGCTGACAACATTCTCTACGGATTGTTAATATTCGTAGTCGTCGGAATTATCAGCACAACAACAGCCGTTCTTCTGGTGTTATGGGCTGAGAAGTACTCGCCGGACTGGGATCATCAATGATCTCCTAGCCGTCGCAGAGATTTATCTCTTGCGACGGCTTTTATTATTTCTGCTCCAAACGCCACAGACATCTCCCCAAACGAATCAACTCATAATCGTACTTTTCATCAAGGTATTCAAAAATCGGTTTTAGTTTTTCGTCCCCAACTTTATTTATAGCAGTCTCGATCTCTGGCCAAATTACTGACCAATTATCCGGCAGGATATGTTCAATATCGCCCCAGACTAATTGCTCAGACTGGAGCAGATCTTCGACATGGCTAAGCACGGTATTTGAAGCAAGTTTTCTCTCTTTGACTATTTCCGACAAAGTCTTCTTCTCCTGCAACAGACGCTTCGTAGTTTCGTAAGTACTTTCTTTGGCAATTCTCGCTTCTGGCTTTTGTCTTTGTATTTCACCTGTTGGCAACCTGCCTCCCACCGCTGTGACAAACTGTTCGTGCATTCGCGCAATATCGGAAGACTCCATCTCGGTAAAAGTTTCTTCAGCGGTCGCGCTTTCTTCTCTGAAGCGCTCGTCCTGACGAATCACTCGAGGATCAACAGCGAGTGCGTTCGGATTCATTCCAGAAAGTTTCAATCCTTGAAGTGAACGAACGCGCGAAAGCGCTACGTATCCTTGTCCATAGACAAAGGCGCGCGAAAGATCTATCTCAGCGGCATCAAGCGACATCCCCTGACTCTTGTGAATTGTGATTGCCCATGCCAGACGAAGTGGCACTTGATCGATCGATGCACGCACTCGCCCGTCTTCAACCACTTCCCAACTGACGGGCTCTAGCTTGAGTGTTCTGCCGTCGGTTAGTCTGACCAGCGGCCAGCCTTCTTTTTGATCAAAACCAATCACGCGACCGAGTGTGCCGTTGACATAGCCTTTTTCAAAATTGTTTTTTGTACACATCACCATTGCCTCCTCCTTGAGTTCGAGCACTTCTGGTGAAAGACAGTTGCGGACCAAGTTTTCAACCAACGGTCGTCCGCCCTGCCCTGCCATTTTGAAAGTACGAGAAGAACTCTTCAATGAATGAAGCTTCTCCGTGTTGTAGGCATCCACATCGGCATTGTGTGTGTAGAGCTTAGTCGGCTCGATGTTTTCGTAACCAATATCTGTCTGCTCAGAAAGTAAGGTGAAATGGTCTTCTTCTACACTTCCCTTTCGAATCGACTGGAGCAGGCTGAGAAACATCTCGTCTTCTTGTCGGTGCTGTTCATCGAGATAACAGATAAGTGGGCGAGCTTCCTGCCAAGCAATTGAATCAAAAGCGTAACGCATAATGTCTCCCCGCTTAGTAACTGGTGGCAACTGAAAAAAGTCGCCGACAAAAACCACTTGTAGGCCGCCGAAGGAATCGGGGTTTTGTCTAACCGTTTTACACACAGCATTCACCATATCGAGTGTCTTGCCGTCGAGCATAGACACTTCGTCAATCACTATGACTTTGGCTTTTTTGATTCGCTTCACTGTTTTTTCTGTTGAAGCAATCTTATCGAGATCATATGGCGTGAGAGTGTCACGCACTCCAATACCACTCCAAGAATGAATAGTCATTCCACCAATGTGTGTCGCCGCAATTCCCGTCGAAGCTGTTATTGCCGCACTTACCTCGGCGGCATCGAGCCAATCAATGTAACGATTGATAACATAAGTCTTACCTGCGCCTGGCTCACCGGTCAAAAAAACATTACCGCCGGTTTTCAGAATATCGAGTGCTTGCGTTTGAGTCATTGGTGATAAGTGTACCATCCGACTTAATCGGCGGGATATAATCAATATAAATGAGTTCCAAAACGCTTGTTAAAAGCAAGAAGGTAACAACCAAAAGCGCAAAGCGTCGTAAGGTCTCCGACCTGCCAACAGGCAGATCATCTCGTCCTGCCACCCCTTCACCAATCCAACGATTGACTCGTGCTGAGACAGCCAGGAAACGCGAACCACTTGGTCATCTCGTAGTCGAGAAGCTTCTTCGTGAGTCTGGCTTCAAGGGAATAGTCTCGAGTGCACCCGAACTTTTAGAAAAATACGCCACTGACGAAAGTATCTTTCATATCAAGCCACAGATTGTGCTTCAACCAGAAGATAAACGTTCGGTTGAGATTGCCGTCAAAGTTCTTGGTAAAGAAACCAAGCGCTTCCCTTCTCTTTCCCTCACTCCGCGCGCGGCCGGTACTGGTTTGGGTGGCGGTTCACTAACTGATTCGATCGTTATCGACATAGCAGCACATTTAAATAACATCAAAGAGGTGCGAGAGAAGGATGGGTTTGCTTATATAACCTGCGAACCTGGTACACCTTGGCGTGAAGCCGAAGCTCTACTCAAGACCAAGGGCTATTACCTTCCTTCTTATCCCGCTTCCAAACAAATCTGTACTATCGGCGGGGCTGTCGCCAACAATGCCGCCGGCCCCGACTCGCTTCGCTATGGTCACACTGCTGATTCGGTCATGACACTAGACGTCGTACTTCAAGATGGCAAGACCTACACCGTACGGCCGCTTTCATACAAAGATTTCAAACAACTTATCAAAGGCCAAGATGCACTGTCTAAAGCAGCGAAGACAATATTTAACCTAATTGAAAAAAACGAAGACGTTATAAAAAAAGCCAAGCCTAAGACAACTAAGAATAGTTCTGGCTATCCTCTTTGGAGTGTCATCAGTACATCGGTGGCAGAATTCAAGAAAGGCAACGGGACTTTCGACCTTACTCGCCTGATCTCAGGTAGCCAAGGCACAGTCGGCATCATTACTTCTGTAACACTTCGTGCCATCCCTATTGCCAAAAATACCTCTCTTATAGCCGTACCCGTATTCGATCTGTCGTCGGCCAGCCGCGTAGTACTTGAAGCGATCAAGCATGATCCTATAAACGTGGAGATCTTCGATTCCCTTACGTATGACTCTGCGATGAAGAATCCTCAATTCTTCCGTTCGCGTCTGCCAAGCCTCAATTACTATCGGGTGCTTTTGTCTATGTACACCACCTATCACGCTAGGTGGAACCGGCGTCTGCCGGAGTTTGTGCTTCTTATTACCCTAGACGAGAAGGCCATCGCGGAGAAGGGCGCCAAACTTTCTGACATAGTAAACATTCTGCAAGTAAAGGGTGGTCGTGGTACACGCGTCATTACAAACCCTTATGAGCGAGAAATGTTTTGGCAAATTCGTGACGCTAGCTACTCGCTCTCCAAGTTACTCGATCCAAAGAAAAGACCAGCCGCTTTTCTAGAAGATATGACCGTTCCGCCAGAACATTTGGCCAAGTTCTTTACTGATATAAAATATTTGCTTAAAAAATACAACGTTATCGCCGCCGTGCATGGACACGGTGGCAACGCGCACTTTCACTTCTATCCCCTACTCGATTTCACTAGTCGCTCCACGCCAGCCCTCATCCTCAAGATGGCTGAAGAATTTTTTGCCACCGCAATCAAGTATCACGGCAACATCTGCGGCGAGCATAACGACGGTATCATCCGTACACCATATCTTTCAAAGATGTACTCGAAGCAAGTCTTAGAATTATTCCGCACTGTCGAGCACACTTTTGATCCGGACGATATTTTCAACCCTGGGAAGAAAGTAAACCCTCGTTTTGACATACTTTCCTCGATCCGAAAAACCAATTGATTGGTGGCCACAAATTTGTTATAAATAGCGGCGCATACCCATGCACCATATTGGCCCTATCGTCTAACGGTTAGGACGGGACCTTCTCAAGGTTCAAATCAGAGTTCGATTCTCTGTAGGGTCACCACGACATAATAAAAACCAATTGGCCTAAGCCAATTGGTTTTTATTATGTCGTGGTTACAAGGCTGGTTCTGGAGCCGGTGGTTCTTCTGCTGGAGGTGTCTCCGCTGGTACTTCCTCAGTAACTGGTAGCTCTTGAATTACTTCCTCGACGACAGGCTCTGTAGTCGATCCACCATTTTCAATTACCGGATCAGTAGAAGTCGCGGTAGTATCCCCTCCTCCTGTGCTTGTAGACCCACCGCCACTTGCCTCTACTGGAGGTGTTTCTAATGCATAAGCGCCGTTTGCACTCTGTACCATTTCTAAGAAAGTATTTTCATTGACACAAACATTACCAACACAGAGCTCGTTGGTTTTTATCTGTTCACTTTGCACATATTCAATATGCGCGCCCGTGATAGTAAGCACCCCATCAACAAACCCTTGTGCTAGAGCCGTCAAGCGACTCCAGAAAGTTTGTGAGTCTCCATCAAATGACGCCACGGTTGATGACGCTCCTTCTAGGAATTGTGTGCGTACATTAAGTTCGTTGATTGCCACCGTGTTGTACATCGAGAGTGTTCCGTAATCGAGTGTTTTATATCCTTCTTCGTTTGTATATACCAATTCAGGGAAAACTGCCTCAACATCTTGGGCGATAAATCCAGTGTTCAGGATAGTGGTTGAAGCATTGGTTACGTCGTGTGCTGTTTGGTTCCAGTAGAAATTGACCAGCTTCAGTGTCGAGAGCCCTTCCAGTGCAGAGTCAATCTCACCAGTTACGGTTTTGAGTCGAGAGTCTGAGAAACAGCTTCCTCCACTTGCCGCTCCCGTCATAGAACAAGTTCCTCCTGTACCACCAATAGTGACGTTTCCAGCATCACTAAGTATATACATGTTCGCATTGGCACCCGAACCATCACCCACGTAGCCTGTTCGAGTACCGTTGTTTGAATAAATTTCAAGAAGTGCAGCTACTGAGTCCCCGTTTACGGTATCTTGCAAACGTATGTGTGGAGTTGCGTCATATATATGCAGCATTCGTTCAGGGGCAGCCGTACCGATACCAACAAAGCCACCTGTTAGGATTGTCATCTGATCGGTGTTATTCTCCCTGAAACGTATATCTCCACCTGTCGGACGGTTTATAAAGAGATTTTGGCCGCTACCACCACGAGAGGAAAGGAGGTTGTAATCGAACCCAATATTGGTACTTCCGTTCAGTGATATGAAGTTGTAGCTAGCATTACTCCAGTTTCCAAGGTATATCTCACCAGCCGTGGAGTTACCACCATAGATAGAAAGCTTGGCGATTGATGTGCTGGTACCGATGCCGACGTTGCCTGCAGAAGTAACCGTCAGATATCTCTCATTTGAGGAAGATGCGACTGCGAAGATATCACCGGCGCTTCCGGAAGTACCAGCGATAGCCAATTTGGCGGAAGGAGTGGTAGTACCGATACCGATAGAATCCGCGCTGTAATCGCCATAAAGCAAATTGGTCTTATAACTAAGGTCTCCACCACTTATGACATTTAGAGTAGCACCAGATGAACCAACCTGAAGTGTTCCATCAGTACGGAAAATACCGGTGTTTGCATATATACCAGAAGAAAATGCGTTAGTTGGATTTAGGCGCAACCAAGTGTCTGAGTATTGGACTATCGGCTTACTATCGCCATAATAGTATGTTCCATTGGCTGCGACATCATTCGTCACTGTCAAGGACGTACTGACTGTTGTGGTACCTAGAGTCACATCTCCAGTGGAATTATTAATAGAAAGTGGGCGTAAGTCATTCCAGGCTCCCAACTGGTTTCCTGAAGCTGTGAGAAGGTAGTAAACGGTTGTTCCATCATTACGGAACATCGCTCCGTAATTGCCGCTGACCATACGAATATTGGCATTGGCTGTGCCGCGCATACTGATGATCTCTTCACCCGCATAGATGTCTTCTGCTACTGTGAGATTGTAACTTGGTGTCGTCGAGCCAATGCCGACGTTGCCAGCAGAAGTGACCGTCATATATCTCGCATTTGAGGAAGATGCGACTGCGAAGATATCGTTAGTGCTTCCAGATACACCCGCCACGGATAATTTGGCGGAAGGAGTGGTAGTGCCGATGCCAATATTACCTCCAGAATGGATGACCATCCAGATAGAAGATGAGTTCATGTTAGTGAAGTACAAACTAGCGGCCGAGCCGGTCGTGTTTGCTGCGGCGGATTGGATGTAGTTGATGCCACTGGCGTTGGCAAAACGAAGCAGAGAACTGTTATTGCTAAAGAACACGTTATTTGTTGAGGCTCCGTTATCGACATGAAGTTTTCCTAAAATCGTACTGGTACCAATACCGACATTACCATCACCATTGATACGCATATATTCTGTTGCGTTTTCACCAAAGGTAACTAGGTCGCCGGTAATGCTTCCGAATTGCATATAACCCATCGGAGTAGCGTCAACCTGACGTTGAATACGTTGCGCGGCTGACGTCCAATCCGTCCCAGTGGACAGACGTTCTGTCGTAAACAGAAGATAGTCAGCATTAGAACTAACTGAATGAAGAGTAAGCAAGTCGAGATCATTGCCAGCAGTACCGCCCAAACTGTTGCTCGCACTACCGATATGCAAGAAGGCTGCAGGAGTGGTATTACCGATACCGACCAAGCCGCCGGCCGAGGTGTCGACGAACAGATCGTCACCGTTTATTGAGAAATCTCCATCAGTCGCACCAGTGAAGGTGATATTCAAGTCACCATCGCTACCAAAACCAGAGAGCGTTCGACCACCATCGGAAGCGATAGTGTCTGACCAATAGACAGAGGAACTATACGCAAGACGGAGCTGTTCAGTTGTAGATAGAACATTTAATTTTGCGACAGGAGTGGTGGTACCGATGCCGACATTACCTGACGTATCGATAAGCATTTGAGTAGAATTGTTTGTCCGAAGTGCAAGCGGATGATTGCTGTCAGTTCCTACAATTCCCTGACCGAGGGATGTGTGCCCGAACATCTCCAAACGTACTGTGCCATCCTGAGAGATACCTACGCCGGACGATCCGTACACATCAAGTGCGTATGCGGGGGTGGTAGTACCAATGCCGAGGTAACCATTCGTCTGATCTAGAGTTAGCCTGACCGCAGAGCCGGAACCAGCGTGACTAATACCTGATATTTTTAGAAAACCATCAACCGAACTAATGAGTGTTCCACCTGTATAGGACGTACCAGTACTGTTTGAGTCGATAATTGTAAATTGGTTTTGAGAGTTTGCTATAGACAATGTGGTCAATGGGCTAGTAGTCCCAATACCAACATAGCCTGTTGAGCCATCTACAGTGAGACGATATGCACCGCCAGTGGCAAGGACAGTATCTCCTGTCCCTGTTCCTGAATCTAGGATCAGATTCTGACTTGAGCCGAGACCGCGGACAGTGTTGTATCCAATACCAACACCCGCAGTAAGGTTATTGGAACGAACTCCAAAAATATTTGTGTTTGCTGAATTGTCAGTTGAAAGTATCGATAGCTTTTCTGCTGGAGTCGTAGTCCCAATACCAACATAGCCTGTTGAGCCATCTATTGTAAGACGATCTGCGCCACCAGTTTGAAATGTCACATCCCCAGATACATAATTTGTAAAATCAGTATCGCCAGTGCTGTTATCCTGGATAATTTCGAAGCTGCGCGGGGTAGTGGCACCACCTAATGACAAGTAGGAACCGTAAGCATCTCCTGTTACAACGCTTATCATAGAATTTGTTGAGCGCTCTACGATAAGCGCAGCGGCAGGAGCAGGTATTGTAGACAATACTCCGCCATCTTTTGTGATATGAAGCGTAGTCAAAGGACTTGTGGTGCCAATACCAACGAGACCAGCATTTGTTAAGCGCATTCTTTCAGCACCTCCTGACGAGAGAAGAATGTCACCACCAGAAACGTTACCCGCCTGTAAATCAAGGTCCCCTGTATTGGTATGTTCGTTACCATACAAGAATATCGACGCTCCACGTGCCCACGAACTACCTCCGCCTCCGCTTATTGCGAGACGTTCGTTGTCACTACCATCAGTCGAATCGAGAGTAATGTCGGAGTCACTGGCGCCAAAGGTCAGTTCTGAAGACGGACTCGTCGTCCCAATACCAACATAGCCTGTTGAAGTATCGACGAACAGATCATCACTGTTTATTGAAAAGTCTCCGTCTGTCGCTCCAGTGAGATTAATGTTGAGATCAGCGTCTGAACCAAAGCCCGCCGTAGTTCTGCCACCATCGGAAGCAATGGTGTCTGACCAATAGACGGAAGTGTTGTAACCTAGACGAAATTGTTCAGAAGTAGACATAACATGGAGACGCACAGCCGGCGCGGCAGTACCGATACCGAAGTATCCTGCGTTGATATAACTATCTTCACCACTCCATGCCGCAAGATTAACGTTTTTAGACCCAGACATATAGAGCTCTAATTGACCATGACCATTAAAATCAGAGCGGAGGATGAATGCTGTATTTGGTCCACCGTCGGTCTCTAACCCCTGAATCATTGCCATATCTGCGCCACCTGAATGTGCGAGTGTTAATTTTGACGAGGCCGAAAGTGTCGTAGTGCCAATACCGACATTCCCACTACTATCTACAAACACTCCCTCATCCCCACCATCACCACTTAGGAAGTTGGAACCGAGCGCGATGTTGGCGGCTGTACCAGAGAAAGTAAGGCCACCACTCATTGTGTCCCCTGCTTTTTCTACCCAAATATCTCCATCTCCGCCCGCCACCAAGCCAAGTGAAGTCCGTACCGTAGCACCGCTTTCATAAGCAAATGTACCAGCACCAGTCGCGACAATAAATTCTCCATCGGCAGCAGCCGGACCTAGAGTGTTGAGGTCTTCGAGTACACCAGTAGTGGTTAGACCGCCAGTGGTTTGTGCAAGACCACCAGCCGCAGTGACAGAAAGCACATCGCCCGTGAGTGTGATGCCGTTACTGACTGAGAGATTGGAGTAATCACTGATATCAATATCAGTACCATTCCATGTTCCTGATAGAACTACTCCAGAAGAATTAACTTGAAAGGCATCGCCAGCTCCAACAGTTAGAAGTGAGACGGGAGTTGTATCACCAATACCAACAAAACCGGCTGAGGTAATACGCATCCGTTCTACTCCTTCACTAGCTGCAGTGTCAGACGTACCAAGAGAAATGGCGACAGACTGTCCGTCCACATCTTCAGCCAATGCTTGTAGCCAAGCCTTCTCACCAGTACCGTTGGCCGAGGCATCAGATGGATAGAAAGCCAATCGGCCCACTGTTTGGTCTGTAACAAGTGTGGTGTCGGTGTTGGTGATACGAATTGTGGTAGCTCCTGCCGACGCTACATCAAGGCGTGAACCCGGAGCACTATTACCAACTCCCACGTTGCCACTTCCATCCACATACACTCCCTCATCATCCCCATCACCAGAGAGATAGTTGGAACCGAGGGCGATGTTGGCAGCTGAACCAGACATAGTGAGAGCGCCAGACATAGAGTCTCCGGTGTTGCGAACGTAAGCGTCTTCTATATATGAAGCAGAGAGTGTGGTGGTAGCAGTGAAGGCGCTGGTGCCGTTACCAAGAAGGAGGCCAGTGAGGGTGGTGGCGCCGGTGCCACCATAAGCGACGCTAAGAGTTGAACCATTCCAAGTACCGCTTCTAACTGTACCTAAATAGCTGTTGGTAGATACAGTGAGGTCGGTAGTAGAAGCGTTAGTAAGAGTAGTGGCTCCGGAAACAGCTAATGTACCGGTTGCGGTTACATTACCGCCGAGGTGAGAGTCGCCGTTTACGGTAAATCGAGCAGTTGGTGAGGTAGTGCCAATTCCGACGTTGCCATTAGTATCGATGGTCATTGCGGTGCCTGATCCAAAAGTCGTATTATTGACTCCAAACTGAATGCCGTTACTTGCACCACCCTGGATTCGTGCATAGCCAGCTGAGTCATAACCGAAGAAAGCACGCGGCGCGGCATTTCCTGAATCGTAAGCGATACCAATATATGTAGCGGTATTAGAATTATCACCGAGTCTAGTCACTTCTCCAGATCCGTACACTTCCAACTTGGTGGCTGGTGAGCTGGTTCCGATACTAACAAATCCATTAGTCTCTTGAATATTTACAAGCGATAGACCAGATCGATCATTTATATCGAGTGAGGCATTATTATCATTGTAGGTTAAGCTCATTCTCTCTGTGTTGCTGGAGTTGCGAAGTAAAAGGACTGGGCTAGCAATCGAATTCTGTGCAGTGATAGCAATTCCCTTTTGATAAATATCTAAACCACTGGTCGGTGAATTTGTACCAATACCCACATTCCCTGTTGAAGACACATACACTCCCTCATCATCCCCATCACCAGAGAGATAGTTGGAACCGAGGGCGATGTTGGCGGTAGAACCAGAGAAAGTAAGGTTACCTGAGATAGAGTCTCCTGTGTTGCGAACGTAAGCGTCTTCTATATATGAAGCAGAGAGTGTGGTGGTAGCAGTGAAGGCGCTGGTGCCGTTACCAAGAAGGAGGCCAGTGAGGGTGGTGGCGCCGGTGCCGCCGCGAGCCACAGCTAGTGTTCCAGACCAAGTT
>Ga0208958_1000816_pt1 | contig 34919 bp, 33 predicted proteins | sample RifOxyB1_FD_184032 | JGI IMG/M metagenome (GOLD analysis project Ga0208958, IMG submission 184032) | Soil microbial communities from Rifle, Colorado - Rifle Oxygen_injection B1 (SPAdes) | ecosystem: Environmental > Terrestrial > Deep subsurface > Rock core/Sediment | place: Rifle, Colorado...
GGGCGTCCTTAGAACTTTTGGTTGAATAAAAAATCCCGATGCCGATAATGAGAAATGTTGCCGCTAAAACGCCAAAGAAAAATTTTCTCACGAATAAATCATAACGGTGGCCTTGGTAAAAAACAACCCTTGACTTTGAGAGTTCGGTAGTATTGAATAGGCTATCCCCCCCAGGGGGATACGAATGGATAAAACGACAAAAGGGCAAATTGCTCACCGATTGGCGATTGCCGAGGGACATCTAAAAAAAGTGAGACAGATGGTTGAGAGCGAAGCCTACTGCCTCGACATTATTCACCAGTCCCAGGCCGTCCAGGCGGCTTTAAAGAAGGCCGACGAAGTCGTCCTTCATGGACATCTTCATTCCTGCGTTCTCAAAGATATCCACGAACCCGAAGGTAAAAAAGAGAAATTTGTTGAGGAAATTGTCGAGCTTTTTGGAAAGAAAGATTAAAGCGGTAATCCGCTGTCATTCTAAATGAAAGACGCAAAAGTTCTCATCGGCATCGTCATAGCTACCTTTTTAATCATCGTTGGGGGCGTGTTTCTCCTCGGACGGGGCTCTTCCGGCTCCGGCGGGTCCGAAACAAACGTTGAAGTTTTGGGAATTGAAGCCACGCCGGCCTTTTACGACTTGGGCGAGGTGCCGATCAATGGGGGAATGGTAACCAAAGAATATTCGATTAAAAATACGACTGATAAAACGATAAGACTGAAGAAGATTGCAACGTCTTGTATGTGCACCACCGCCTCGCTTGATCTAGGGGGCAAGTCAACCAAGTTTTTCGGCATGGAAGGGCATGGAGACGCTAACCCTCCCGTTAATATCGAAATTGGAGCAGGCCAGGAAGGTAAAGTAATCGTGAGGTTTGATCCTGCCGCCCACGGTCCCGAAGGGGTCGGGCCTTTTGATCGAGTTGTCTGGTTAACATTCTCGGACCCCGGCGGAGTAAAAGAACTGACCTTTAACGGAACGGTTGTATCAGAATGAAAAAAATTCTCGTTTTTGTCTTGGGCTTGGTTAGCCCGCTTTTTTTTGCGCCGGCCGCCCTGGCGCACTGCCCGCTTTGCGTTGCCGGGGCCGGCGCGGGTCTCTCCCTTTCCCGGCTTCTGGGAATCGATGACTCCATAACCGGCGTCTGGCTGGCGGCCTTTTTGGGGGCAGTCTCTTTTTGGACCGAAACGGCCTTGATCAAAGATAAAGAGTTAAAGCTAATCCTTAGGCCCCTAATTTATATCGGAATTTTTGTTGCCACTATTTGGTCCTTTTATAAATTTAATTTGATAGTGACCCACGGAGAAATTTTCGGCCTCCATAAACTGACTTTCGGGATGATCGCCGGAGGAATTCTCTTCTATTTGGTTGACGTTATTGACGACTTATCAATAAAGAAATACGGAAAAGTCTTTTTTCCTTATCAGAGAATAATTGTCAGTCTGGGCAGCATGTTACTCTTAAGTATTGGAATCTACATCCTGATTAACTATTACATATGAGAAGAATAAAGATAAAGAAGAAAACAAGGTTCCTTTTTACCTTGATTGCTTCTTTTGTTTTCTTTACTCTGGTTGGCTTTTTTGCCGGAAGAACTCCGGTTAAATTAGCCCCCGGCGAAACAGTTTCCGCCCGAGAACTCAAAAAGGAACTAGCGAAGAAAGACTTCGTTTTCATCAATGTTCATACTCCCTACGAGGGAGAAATCGAAAAGACCGATTCGTTTATCCAATTTGACGAGATGATGGCAAGTGAACAGATGTTGCCCCAAGACAAAAACACCCCAATAGTTCTTTATTGCAAAACCGGCCGGATGAGTGCGGAAGCCCTAAAGACACTCAAGGGGATGGGGTACACAAATGTTCGACATCTTGATGGGGGAATGGATGCTTGGAAGCGCGTCGGGGGCAACGTTTTAGATTTATCAAAGCTACCAGACGAGGTTCTCCCCAAAGAAGGATTTGTCCTGCCGGTCTCCTGGGGAGATATGGGTCCGAGGCTAGTTCAATTGGGGGTAATTGACCTGACAAAATTTGAAGAAGCGGTGGTCATGACCGATGAACAAAAAGAGATTTTAAAACAAGGCGGCGACATTCCCATCACCATTAATAACCAAAACAGCCAGTTTGTGGTGGATGTTCTCTGGGCGTTAGGCCTTGCCCAAAAAAGTATTGTTTATGATGAGGGTCCTCTCGGAAAAGAATATAAGAACGAGCAGGGAAATTTTGCCTCAACCGGAGGCTGGACTCTTGCCCAGGGTGATGCCGTCAATTATTTAAATAAGTTTGACTTAATCCCCTTGACTCCCGAACAGCAAAAAAGAGTCGGAGAAATTGCCAAGAACATTTATCGTCCCTGCTGCGGCAACCCCACCTGGTTTCCAGACTGTAACCACGGAATGGCGGCCCTGGCGGCAATCGAGCTTCTTGTATCAAAAGGGCTTTCGGATGAAGAAATTTATAAAGAAGTCCTCAAACTTAATTCTTTTTGGTTTCCCGATAACTACTTAATGGCAGCGACCTATTTTGCCAGACAGGGAACGCCCTGGGACAAAATCGACGCCAAGGAAGTCTTGGGGGATAAATATTCATCGGGTCAGGGAGCGGGAGAGCTTTATCAAAAAGTCGGTCCTCTTCCTTACGGGGGGAGCGCCGGTGGTAGTTGTGGTGCTTAAAAGTAAAGGGGGTGAGAAAAATGAAGTTGAACGAAAAAGCCTGGGCTAATGCGTCCGCTGTATTTATGGGGATTCTTTATATATTCTGCGCTCTTGGTATCGTTCTTTTTCCTGGAATTTCCAAGGCGGTGGCGGGAAGCTGGTTCCACGGCATCGATCTGGGTTTGATTTGGACGGGAGGGGTAAGACCTAATTTCTTGTTGGGGCTGGTGACAGCCGTAGTTCTCTCTTGGATTGGGGGATGGGTATTCGCCTGGCTCTATAATAAATTAACTAAATAATGAGAGACGACGAACCAGTAAAAGACCCGGTTTGCGGGATGGTAAAACCCAAAAACCAGTTTGGCTATACGTCCATCTATAACGGAAAAACTTATTATTTCTGTTCAGAAATGGATAAAGAAATGTTTGAAAAATATCCAGACAGATGGATTGGGGGTGAGGAGAAATGATGTATCGAGCCATGATGGGCCCCGGGTGGGGAAGTTGGGACACACTGCCTGACTACATGCAGCAAATGATGCAAAATTACTGGGGTGGTACGCAGCCCTTTTGGGGGGTAAGCGGAATTTTGGATTTTGTCACTTCGATTCTTTGGGCGGTTCTCTTGATTGCCGCCATTAGGTGGCTTTGGAAGAAAGGAAACTAGATTGAAGAAAATTTATATTTGCCCGATGCATCCTGAAGTGAAACAGGATAACCCCGGCCGTTGTCCCAAGTGCGGAATGGACTTGGTAGAGGTGAAAGAAAAGGGGACAGGGAGTCTGGATCAAGGGCATGATATGTCCGCCATGGACCATACGGAACACCACAGGAGAATGGCGGAGGACTTCAAAAGGCGATTTTTTATTGTCCTGCCCCTAACCATTATTGTTCTTATTTTATCCCCAAAGATTCAGGAATGGTTCGGATTTTCGCTTGATTTTCCTTTCAGAAACTTTGCCCTTTTTGCCCTTGGAAGTATCATTGCGCTATTCGGTGGTTGGCCTTTTTACTCGTCTGCGAGAGATGAGCTGAGAAGTCGAAACTGGGGAATGATGACCCTGGTCTCTTTGGCTGTCATCTCCGGTTACTCCTTTTCCGTCGCCGCCACCTTTCTTTTTCCGGGAGAATCCCTCTGGTGGGAAATCTCAACTCTGGTTCTGGTCTTTCTCTTCGGACACTGGATGGAGATGCGGGCGGTCTTGGGAACCGGAAACGCCCTCAAGGAACTGGCCAAGCTTATTCCTCCAACAGCACATAAATTGGTAGGAAAAGAAGTAAAGGATGTCCAGACCGAAGAGTTGGTTAAGGGAGACCTCGTTTTGGTTAAACCAGGAGAGAAGATTCCGGTCGACGGCGAGGTCGTCGAAGGAGAGTCCTCGGTGAACGAGGGGATGATCACCGGGGAGAGTCGGCCGGTTGAAAAGAAAAAGGGAGATAAAGTGATTGGGGGGACGATTAATAATGACGGCTCTTTAACCATTAAAGTGACCAAAACCGGTAGCGAGACGGCCCTGGCTCAGATAATGGATTTAATTCGCCAGGCTCAAGAGACGAAACCCGCCGTTCAAAAACTGGCCGATAGGGCAGCCAACTGGTTAACCATCACCGCAATAGTGGTTGGTTCAGGGACCTTCGTCTATTGGTTCTTTGTTAACCCCCAGGGGGCCATTTTTGCTGCCACCCTGGCCATAACCGTTGTCGTGATAGCCTGTCCCCATGCCTTGGGCCTTGCCATTCCGACCGTGACCACAATTACTTCGGCAATTGCGGCCAAAAACGGAATTTTAATACGCGACATGGCTGGACTCGAGGTTGCCAGGCGGCTTGACTACATCATCTTCGACAAAACGGGAACGCTGACAAAAGGAGAATTCGGAGTGGCCGAGATTACCGTTTTTGATACGGCCGAAGACACGGAGGTTCTCAGGCTTGCCGCCGCCGTTGAAATTCACTCCCAGCATTCAATCGCCAAAGGGATAATCGAAGAGGCTAAAAAGAGAAAAATTGCCTTTACGGCCGCCCACGATTTTAAATCTTACCCCGGCAAAGGCGCAGAAGGACAGGTTGATGGAAGAGAAGTTGTTCTGGGAAATCTGGCCATGCTTGAGAAAAAAGGAGTCAGTCTAGCTTCAGCCGAGCCCCATATCGCTTCCTTGAAAGATTCTGCAAAAACAATTATCTGGGTGGCGGTTGACGGCAAGGTGGCCGGGGCGCTGGCTTTGGAGGATTCCTTAAGGGAAGAGTCGAAGGAGGCCATAAAGAAACTTCATGAGTTGGGGGTTAAAACCGCCATGCTGACGGGGGATAAAAAAGATGTGGCGGATGAGGTTGGAAAGAAGTTGGGAATAGACACGGTCTTTGCCGGAGTTTTACCGGAACAAAAGGTAGATAAAGTAAAGGAACTTCAAAGTAAAGGCCATATCGTCGGCATGGTGGGAGACGGGGTAAATGATGCGCCGTCCTTAAAGCAGGCACACGTAGGCATTGCCATCGGGGCGGGAACGGACGTCGCCATCGAATCGGCCGAAATTGTTCTTGTTAAGAATAATCCGCTCGACGTTGTCAAAGTAATCAGTCTCAGTCGGAAAACAGATGCAAAGATGAAGCAGAATCTGGCCTGGGCGACCGGGTATAACGTCTTGGCCATTCCGGCCGCAGCCGGGGTCTTTATTTCTTGGGGAATTAGGCTTCGCCCTGAATATGGAGCCTTACTGATGAGTGCCTCCTCCTTAATCGTTGTCGCCAATGCCCTAGGACTTCGAAAGGTCAAATTGTGAAAATTAGAGGTTGACTTGGGAAATGCTTAACAGGTATAGTGAAGGCGAATTATCATGGCGACATCAAACATTACCGATGCCGATTTTGAGGCCAAAGTGCTGAAATCGGGGACACCCGTTCTCGTTGATTTTTGGGCTCCTTGGTGCGGACCCTGCAAACTGGCAGAACCTGTTTTGGAGGAACTTTCCAATACATATAATGGTAAAGTTGCTATCATGAAGCTCAATGTTGACGAGAACCAAAATTCGGCCGCCAAATATTCGGTGATGTCAATCCCAACCACCATTCTTTTTAAAGGAGGAGCCGAGGTGGGCCGTCAGGTAGGATTTGCAGGAAAAGACGCTTTTGAAGATTTATTGAAGCGAGGAATCGCTTCTTAAGCTATGCTTATCAAAAAGGGGGTGACTTAATTTTGGACGATACAAATAAACCGCAAGACACAGGACAAATGCCAGGAGTCCCGGCTCCCACAGGGGGACCGGTCCCGACTACCGGGCCAACCATGCCTACACCTCCCGGTTCTGAGCCGCCCATGGGGACACCGACACCCACCACACCAGAACCAGAGGTACCGGCTGAAACACCTCAGCCAGAGCCGCCGACGGGTGAAGGAGGAGCAACTGGGGGAGATACCGGACCGATTCCGCCCCCAGCCGCTACATATTAATGGCAGAGCCAGAAGTGTTTGCTTCCAAACCGGCTCCTGGTGAGCCTTGGGACGTCATTATTCTTGGCTCAGGGCCCGCCAGCTTAACGGCCGCCGTCTATACCACGAGAGGCGCAGCTTCAACGCTCATTGTCGGCGGAGAGGCCTGGGGGGGACAGTTGATGTTAACCACCACCGTCGATAATTGGCCGGGAACTCCAGGGATTCAAGGCCCCGATTTAATGCAAAAATTAAGAGAGCATTCTTTGATGTTTGGGGCCCAGTTCGTTGGGGAAAACGCCACAGGAATCGACGTCGGTAAGAAGCCATTTGAAGTTAGTGCCGGGGGGACTAAATACCTGGCCAGGTCGGTAATCGTGGCGACGGGGGCGGACACCAAATGGTTGGACGCTCCGGGGATAAAAGAGTATATCGGCCGGGGTGTTTCTTCCTGCGCTCCCTGCGATGCCCCCTTCTTTAAAGGAAAAAAAGTGGCCGTTGTTGGAGGAGGCGATTCGGCCATGGAAGAAGCCTTAACTCTTTCAAAATACGTCACCGAAGTGGCCATTATTCATCGAGGGGATGCTTTTAGAGCTAGTGCCGCGATGCAAAAAAAGGTGCTGGCCGACCCCAAAATAAAAGTCCTCTGGAATACGGAAGTAAAAGAAGTTATCGGGAACCAAAAGGTCGAAAAAGTGGTCGTTGTTGACAATAAGACAAACCAAACAAGTGAACTTATTTTGGACGGAATCTTTATCGCCATCGGCCATGTCCCTGCCACCAGTATTTTTTCGGGCAAGATCGAGCTTGACGAGAGGGGCTATGTCAAGATTTTCGACCATACCAGAACTTCAGTCCCCGGAATTTTTGTGGCCGGCGACGTCCACGATTATCTCTACAAACAAGCCGTCACCGCGGCCGGCTTCGGCTGTATGGCGGCCATGGAGACCATCAAGTATCTCGAAGAGGTAAAAGCCGGCGGTTGACAGTTCACTCTTTTATTGTCAGAATAATTACCATGTTTTCGCGAGGCCAACTCCTGGAAAAATTCATTCCGATCCTTCTGGTGATCACCGTTGCCTTAGCCTTTTTGGTTGGAGTTTTATGGCAAAAAGTTACACTTCTGGAAGGGGGAAAAGCTTCGGGTACGGCTCTCGCCCCAAGCGACCAGGGACCGGCAGAAATCAACGGCAAACTTTCGGCTGAGCAGGCGGGCAAAGTTGAAAAACCCAGCGACAAAGACCACACCAGAGGCTCTTTGGATGCCGAAATCTTTCTAATTGAATACTCGGATCTTGAGTGCCCTTTCTGTAAGCAGTTCCATGCTACCGCCCAGCAGGCGGTTGACGAATACGACGGTAAAGTTACCTGGGTTTACCGGCACTTTCCCCTGGATACCCTTCACCCCAAGGCCGACAAAGAGGCCGAGGCAGCCGAGTGTGCCTTCGAGCTTGGAGGAGAGGATGGATTCTGGAACCTCGTCGATAAGATTTATGAGGTCACCCCTTCGAATAATGGGCTTGATTTGACTAAACTGCCGACCTATGCTTCTCAAGTCGGGCTAAACCAGGCGGCTTTCAAGACTTGTTTGGATAGCGGTAAGTATCAAGACAAAGTAGAGGAGCATTATCAGCAAGGAGTTACCGCGGGGGTAACCGGAACTCCCGGAAACTTCATCATGAACAAAAAAGGTGAGGTTTGGGTCATTCCCGGAGCGGTTCCTTTTGAAACTCTCAAGCTCACCATCGAGGAAGCCCTCAAGAGTTAAGTGCTTCTTGAAACGGCCCGCTGTCGTAAACCAGAAATCTTTGGGTAATGATTTTGTCGTCCTTGGCTTTTGCCCCCTCGTGCACGAAACTTTCTGTAAGTTTAAACCTTGTGCCGGATAGGTTAACTTCTTCTGGAGTATTTTGATTTATCGGGATGGTTATAAACTTGTTTGGGTCTCCAAGGATTTCTCTTTGAACTTGGGCTACATAGAATCTATCTAGAGGTAAACCTTCTAAAATTTTTGGAGTAGTCGTATGCATTATCAGACCATAACCCTCTTCCCCAAGTCGCTCTATCATTACCTTTCCGTCGACTTCCTCTTCTCCTGCCCCAACCACAATTGCATCCCTTTCTCGGAAATTTCTGGCTTTTTCAGAATTTTCCATCTCGTGGGTTGTAAAAATAAATACCCTTCTTTCACCTTGGGTAAGTGCGTCAGGAAAATTAAAATCTAGACTTCTACTTACCACCGCAACGTCGGGGTTTCTTCTTTTGTACCCATGCTCAAGCCTCCAGTCGCCGAATTTTTCGAAGGGCTGCCCTTTATCGAATTGGCTGAGGACGTTTTGGGCTTTTCCCCCCAGTTTTTCAACGCGATTCATGTGCCCTGTCGCCGTTATTATTATGTCCGCCTGAGACTGGTGTTCCTGAAAGCACTCCCAGTCAAAGTCGTTTTTAATCTCCTTTGGCGGCCCACCGACCCCTTCTATTCCTACAACCCCGTTTAGGTCTGCCACATAACTGGTATAGACCAGAGGTCTTCCGAGTTTATCTTTAACCCTTTCGTAGACTTCTTTTAAATTATGATTGCCGGTCAGGTAGTGGCCTTCTTCCATTTGCACAAGGGTTGTTTCTAGGCCATTTATTCTAGCATTTTCAAGGCTTGCATCGGGAACAAAACCGCCCTCATCCTCGAACCTTTGGATGTCTTTTTCTAATTCTTTTTGCTTTCCTTCAGGCATACCCCAATTGTAGCATTCGAAGAACAAAAATGATAAAATTCACCTTGCCGAAATTTGTTTTGGCGCCATCGTCTAACGGCTCAGGACGAGGCCCTTTCAAGGCCTAAATACGAGTTCGATTCTCGTTGGCGCCACTTTCCGGGCCCATAAGGACTACCTTGTGTGCCCAATTAAAATTTGGGCCCATAGCTCAATGGCAGAGCAAGTGCCTTTTAAGCACGTGGTTGGGGGTTCGAATCCCTCTGGGCTCACTCGCAGACTCGCGAGCCTTCGGGTTTCGATGGTGCCAGGCAAGGTAGAAAGTTGTGCACACGAATCCCTCTGGGCTCACTAGATTTATTGCGGGGTCGTCTAACGGTAGGACTGTGGGCTTTGGACCCACTAATCCAGGTTCAAATCCTGGCCCCGCAGCCAATCGGGCACAATTTATGGAATCACCCCGGATAGAAAATCCCAAACAAACCGCCGAAGAGCGGCTCTTGTCTCAAGAAATTCTTGGTAAAATAGACGAGCTTCTGGATGCCGATGGCGGGGAAGTTGACCCAAGTAAGATTGCAAAATATGGTTTTGATCTATCTAACCAGACAATCGGAGGAAAAAAGACCTTACCGGAGGGGATTTTTGCGAGTGAGGTTTCCTGTGGATTGACTCTTAACCGCACCCCCGCAGAAGGACAGGCGCAAAAGACCACAATATTGATTAGAATTTTTGATAAGGGAAACCAGGAATTAAGTTTTACTTTGTTTTTCCCGGAGAACAAGTCTTCTTTTTTTCAATACGGTGAAGATCCCAAAAAAACGGGCTATGACCACATTCCGAGAGAAGCGACCGTCGAGGACTTAGGGGATTTTTTGGATATTTTGGAAAAACCCCTTTACCTAATCGGTTAATTACCTTTTCCTGCCCTGCATTTTTCAGGAGGTTTATGAGACCTAGGGTTGGAATTTAGGGGAAAGGCGGACTAACTCTCCTCTTTTTTGATTTTCGACTGCACGTGTTTTTCAAAGTCCTCAAGAGTTTCAAAACCTTTTGGAATTTTCCCTCGAAAAAGAGAAATTCCCCAATTAGTAACTTCTCTTGGATCAAGCCCCCTTTTTCTAAGGGTATTATCATCAAGGCCACCAAATAAAACGCGCTCGACGTCTGGGTTATTAGGCTGAAGTGGAGGATCTTTAGGTAAGGGATCCGTTTCTCTCATCAATTCCAAATAAAATATCTTTTTATTGATAATAAATCAAGCAAGGCTGGAATTTGGGGAAGAGATTTTTTAGATCGCGGGACTAAAAATCCAAGGCTGTTTTTTGTTTTTCTTTTCTGTTGCCTTAATGACCTTCTTTCCCTCCCTTTTAAGTGAATTTACAAGGTCTTTATTTAATTTGTTGAGTTTTTCGTCTTCAGCCGAAAAGACGACAAAAGATGCCCCACTGGGAATATTTTTTGTTGCAACGGGGTTTGAAACTATATATTCTGCAAGCTTTTCAGATAACCTTAAGTTTTTTTCTAGTTGTTTTGCTTTACCCATAGAGAAGTAATTATACAATAAAGTGTGTAAAAAGCTTTGTCAATAAAGTTGTTTAATCTTGCTTCTTTTAAAGAATCCAACACGATAATTAAGAAATTTTTTCCTTAAGTGCTTCATTGCCCAAGTAAGCCAGTCTTTAGGTCTACCTTTTTTAATGATCCATCCGCTCGGAACGACAACCTCCTCTGGATCTTGCAATGAAACCCTCATATGGCAATGCATTTTTCCATGTTCGCTATCAAAGCGAATTATAGTTGTCCATTTATTTTCAATTTCTACCTCATAGGAAACGTTCACGATTTTTGATATCGAGTTGTCCCCACCTAGTTCATATGAATAAGTAATTCTGTCAGTTTCTGTCAGAAGATGGTAATGTGTTTTAGTTTTATTTGCTCTCTCTTTCTTTTTTCGTTTATATTTTTTGACCATAAGTTTCTGATTTTAAGATACCATAGCCAAAAGAGATTTATAACCATTGACTAATTCATTTTTTTCTGCTATTTTAGTAGATACCAAATGGGAAAATGACCAGATGCCGGAAGGCCAACAGGCAGCCGCCATCTGGCGGCTTTTTTCATTTTTGGGAGGTTAACTTCGACCAGAGTCGTAACAACTTCAGCACCTTAAAGGCAGTAAGCAACAAGTTACAAGTAAAGAAAGATCAGTTATTTTTTTAAGCGGTAATCCGCTGTTATTCGTTTTTCTGCCTACTTGTCGCTTGTTTCTTGCTACTTTTGAGGGAAGCACAACATTTCCTTTCTAGGAAATGCGCGCTAAAGCACGTTGACAATCAAGATATGACTAGGAGCGCTTAGACGGAATCACTTTTCGTCAAGTGCTAATCCGTCACTTTTTGAGGATTTGATCCTGGTCCAGGATGAACGCTGGCGGCGTGCCTTAGGCATGCAAGTAAAGCGGGTCCCGAGAGCAATCGAGGGACAAGCTGCGAACGGCTGAGTATAAGATAGGAATCTACCCTTTGGCGGGGAATACCCACTCGAAAGAGTGGCTAATACCGCATAAGACTTTACAGTGAAAGCGCTTAACTGCGCACCGAAGGATGAGCCTATCTCCCATCAGCTTGTTGGTAGGGTAATGGCCTACCAAGGCTACGACGGGTAGGGGACGTGAGAGCGTGACCCCCCAGAACGGGACTGAGACACGGCCCGTACACCTACGGGTGGCAGCAACCGGGAATCGTGCGCAATGGACGAAAGTCTGACGCCGCGACGCCGCGTGAGGGATGAAGGCCTTCGGGTTGTAAACCTCTTTTGTTTCGTCGGAGACGACGAGAAGAATAAGCACCTGCTAACTCTGTGCCAGCAGCCGCGGTAATACAGAGGGTGCAAGCGTTATCCGGATTTATTGGGCGTAAAGCGTTTCGTAGGCGGTAAGGTAAGTTACACTTCAAAGGCCAGGGCTTAACCTTGGAAAGGGGTGTAATACTGTCTTACTTGAAATGTTTCGGGGTTATCGGAACTCTCGGTGTAGGGGTGAAATCCGTTGATATCGAGAGGAACACCAAGGGCGAAGGCAGATAACTAGGAACCTTTTGACGCTGAGGAACGACAGCTAGGGGAGCGAATGGGATTAGAGACCCCAGTAGTCCTAGCCGTAAACTTTGCTCGCTAGTCCCCTCGGTTTTTCCGAGAGGGCGTAAGCTAACGCGTTAAGCGAGCCGCCTGGGGAGTACGGCCGCAAGGCTAAAACTCAAAGGAATTGACGGGAACCTGCACAACCAGTGGAGCATGTGGTTTAATTCGAGACGAACCGAAGAACCTTACCAGGCTTTGACATGCTACCGTTTTAACTTTCCAGAAATGGAGAGCTATCCGTAAGGATGGTAGCACAGGTGTTGCATGGCCGTCGTCAGCTCGTGCCGTGGGGTGTTCCCTTCAGTGGGGTAACGAGCGCAACCCCTGCCAAATGTTGAATATTCATTTGGGACTGTCCGATTTTTTATCAGACGGAAGTGGGGACGACGTCAGGTCAGCATGGCCCTTATAGCCTGGGCGACACACATGCTACAATGGAGCCGACAATGGGTTTTGCCAAGCCGTAAGGCGGAGCTAATCCCATCAAACGGCTTCTCAGTGGGGATTGAGGGCTGCAACTCGCCCTCATGAACGCGGAATTGGTAGTAATCGCGGATCAGCTATGCCGCGGTGAATACGTTCTCAGGTTTTGTACAAATCAAATTGCGCCTTCCGGTTGCAATTTCTATCCGGTGTAATTCCGGTCAAGGAAAGATAAATTCTTTGAAGCGAAATAACATCCTTTGACAGCGATGTCAGAGAGAAAAGGGTTAAAGTAGCAATTTTCAGCTTGAAGTTTAAACGGTTCTATGACTTTTGCGACCATTCGTACAGATTGGGAAGCATTTATCATACAAAGCATAGAATAATTGGGCTCAAGATGAAAATAAAATGAAATTACAATCACGAAGGGAGATCTGATATTGACCTTTTATCAAAGGAAAGTTTTGGTGCGAACCAACTCTTTGTAAATATCAGAAGTCTGCTGTATTCGTAGTACTTTTAAACTCTTAAAAGGAAGGAATACTTTCTATTTTAATTAATAGGACGTCCGCCAAGGTACGGGAAAACCGTGCGCCTGGTGGGGAGAGAAGCATAAAGAGTAATCTTAGTGACTATCTCAGAACACCGCCCGTCAAGTTAGTGAAGTTGGGGGCACCTGAACCTCGATTGTATCGGGGGAGGGTGACACCAGCGACAAGAATTAAGTCGTAACAAGGTATCCGTACTGGAAGGTGCGGATGGATCACCTCCTTTCTAAGGAGTGTAAATGTTACACCCCCTTTTAAGGTCGCCGTTTGAGGTTACAAAACGGGACTCGCTTCTGGTCATATCTTGGTTGTCAAAACACAAAAAACCCGCTAATTAAAGCGGGTTTTTTGATGGTTAATTGGCCTAAGGCCCAGGACGTATTGGGAGTAAGTATAACGATAGTCAGGACTTTGAGGGTTTCGAGAGGCGCTTTCCGGTCCCCATCCGCAAAAAGTAATTAAAATTCCCGGGTTATCTTTGAAATATTCAAATTTCTCGGGGCTTCCTACTGCGTATTGGGCAACAACATCTGCGGCACTTAAATTGTTTAAGTCGAAGATTGGCTTTGCTTCATGAGGAATTTTTGCCGTGGCGTATATTTCAAATTTTTCTTGAACGTTTCTCTGAGAAATAGTCAGGACAAGACCCTCCAGACTATCTAGTTTATCAAGCACGTAGTTATCATCCGTAATGGTTCTGTCGTTATATCCTTCAATGTAATTCCTTAAGAACTCTGCCTCTAATTCTTCTTCGCCGTAATAACCGGAATGCAAGTAAAGGAGAACATAGAAATACCCCTCCTCTGCTGTGGCACCTGCATTTTCACCAGGCTGGCCAAGTTCACCGGGTTTGATCATAAAAGAAACTTTACGGCTCTCCCCATTAAGGACGACTTCGAGGGTTAATTCACCCTCTTTTGAAAGGTCAAGTTCCCCTATCCCAAAAGGGTTTCTGAGAACTTCAGTGGGAGTAGGGGAAGGTTCCGGAGTATTTGTCGAAGTTGGTTTAATTATGGTGTCAAAAGTTTCGGTGGGATTTTCGGGTAGGAAAGGAGCAGGAGTTTGACCCAAAGGGGTTGGAATAGGAACGTTAGCCCTTGAACAGGCAAGAGCCGCCCCTCCCAAAAATAAAGGGACTACTTTGAAGACGAATTCTCTACGGGTGATTCTTTCTGTCATAAATCGAACAATTATAGGATTTGATTATTGGAAAGTAAAGACAATTGAAGAAAAACTTCAAGAAGGGGTGCCGTCGGGCGATTGCTTATGCCTTCGGGCACCCCTTCTACTAGAGCCGTATCCTGCCCTTCTTGACCGCTGCAAAAAATGCGGTCAAAAGGACGCTGCCGAACACGGCGATGGCGAGAGAGACGATTCCGATAGCCGACAGTGTGTCGGTTTCGGGTGGGCCTCCACCTCCGGTCTTGGGCCTCGGCGTGTTGGTCGGATCCGGCATGCCGGTACGAGTTGCCGTGCCTGTCTGAGACGGTGTTTGGGTGATGGTCGGCGTGTCGGTCGACGTGAGCGTTCCGGTCGGTGTCTCGCTGGGCGTCAACGTCTCGGTTGGCGTGGCCGTCGGATCTTCAGGCGTAGGCGTGCTAGTCGGCTGCTGCTCCGGGATATGGTATCCCCAGTGGCTCGGGCCGCAGTAGCCTTCAGCACCGACAAAACCCGAGACGTATTCGAAAGAGCCGATCTCGAGGTAGCCAGTGCAGCCTTGGGACTGAGAACTGCCGCCCTTGACGCAGTAGTTGTCAGCGCCTTCCACGGACCCGAACGATTCCGGATCCTGATGGTCGGACCAGCCGTCGCCCTCCGGGCAGACGTCCTGGGTCGCAGGCGGGGCCGCAAGGGCCGCGCCGGTGACGCCAAGCGCCAGAGTCAGAATCGCGAGCAATGTGAACAAGCCGCGACCTTTCATGACCGCACCTCCTTGTGCGTTTGAACAGGTTTGGCTCGGAGGATTAGAACTCCTCGGGAGACTGTTCCTCATGAGAAGATTGCATGCCAACAGTCTCGAGAGACCCAACCTCGGAAAGACAAACCTTGCGATCCCTGTTTATCGCCAGGGGCCGACGATTATTTTCGTTCTCCCGCTGTCAAAGAGCTTACCTATCTTCAATTTTCTCACCAAAAACCCGCCATGGGTCAGGCGGAAAACTTGGGAAATTATAACAGAAAGCGAATGAGAATCAAATTATGGGGTAATTTAGAAGACTTGCCGAACGAGAGAACAACACAAAAACCAAAATGGAGATTTTCCCGCAAAGAGGGGAAATTCCACTTAGTGGTTTTTGCGAGCAATTGTCTCTCGTTAGGCCGTAGGGGAGGGTGCCCCTAGGAAAAAGCGGGCACCCTCCAGGGCGGCTATCAGTCGGTTTACGGCCAGAGGCCAAGTGCTTCGAGCTGACTGTAGTAGCGCTCGATCTTGGGCTCCAGGTCGAAGTCCGGTCCTTGGATGTCGTTCCGTAGGTTGGCCCGGCGCTCACCGACGGACTTCAGGGAAGCATCGCAGGCGAAGAGCCCACGGTCATTCCCGTCATCCAGGAGCATCGCCGAGCAGGCCCAGCCCCAGTCCTCAGGTAGATCATCCGGGGTGGCACCATCTCCATACGCCCAGTAGGCGACGCGCTCAGGTGCAGGCGCGCCCAAGGCCGAGTAGAGCGTGATGGTGTTGGTGATGTCCGGCTCGGTGCCATAGAAGCCCGTCGCGGAGTAGGCAACGTACATCATGACGACAGGCTCAGGCGGGGCGGGCGCAGCTTCGCAGGGGCCGCCGACGATCAGGTCCGACCATATCCAGTTCTCGAGGACCCCATCCCAGAAGACGAAGAAAGCGTCTGCGTAGACGACCTCGTCCTCCCAGGTCTCGTGGGCCTCGGAAGGCGGCTCGGGCATGTAGTTGATGAGCTCACCGCCCTCGACGAAACTGGCCAAGGTGTCGGCGACCATCCAGCCGTTTAACCCCACCACATGGGTGGCGTTGCCCTCGAAGCAGACACTGCCTACTTCCTCGGGCGGCTCCACGCAGGGTCGACTGGCTGAGATCCAACCCCACTCGACCCACTCTTCCTCTTCCTCATCCCATTGGAGCAGGAATGCAGAGAGGTAGCCCAGGGGGCCTTCGCCGACTTCCGGGAGGGAGATCCAGCTCCAATCCTCGAGCCAGAGCTCGCCCTCATCGAAGACCGCCTCGTTGCACATCTCGGCGTAGATGGCGACAGTTACGAAGCCATCGGCTGGGATGTAGTCGGCAGTCATGCCGTCTTCGGCGATGACGATGTAGGGGACCTCTGGGCCCTCATCGGCGGCTGCCGGCACGGCGGCGAGCAGCAGGGCGGCGATGACCAGTACAGAGGTGAACGCAAATCGACGTTTCATGGTCGCGCATTCTCCTTTTACTAATCGTTCTCGGTTGCGTCAATTTGGGGTTTCGTGACCCCGGCCAAGACGCATTGTCGCCTATGCCTCCTTTTTTAAGATTCTCCCCGGATTGGGAATACGCTAGATACGTCAATAAATCTTCATATCCACCGTACTCCCAACCAAAGGAAATCTTATTGAATTTTTGAAACAATTGCTCCCCTCCACAAGCTTTCGCAGCGGAGGGTTTGTTCTCTCGTTGTTAAGGTGCTTACTTTTGTTCCATAAAGGACCGCATACTTGGTCCAATGGAAAACAATGAATTATAGCAAAAATTTCTCAAAACTCAAATGTTATGGGTTATCTCTTTGCCCAGCGCTCGCGGGAGATGCGGATGACTTTTTCCCGGTTTTGATTTCTTGAGATAGGAAGGGGTAGGGTATGGGCCAGGAAAGGTCTGGTGGAGTGTCCCTCAATCATCAACTTAATGGCGACTTGGTAGTTAGAAAGATTGACCAGGTCGGTTTCAGAGAATACCTCCGCAAATTCCTTGAAAAGTATTGCCGCGTCGTTGGCCCCCACCGAGAAGGAAACTATTGAGCCGGCATTGCCCAAAATTGCTTTTTGGACCTCTTCGGGAATCTGGGCCATATACTGATTGGCCAGCATGATATTTAATCGATATTTTCTTGCCTCCGACATGATTTTAATAAATGAGCCGGTGGCGAAGTTTTGAAACTCGTCGACATAAAGGTAGAAATCCCTTCTTGCCTCTTCCTTCATATCGACCCGGTGCATCGCCGCCAGTTGCAGTTTGGTAATAAGCATTGCTCCCAAAAGGGCCGCGTTATCCTCTCCAAGTCTTCCTTGGGAAAGATTGGCAAAAAGAATTTTTCCGTCATTCATGACGTCGTCGAGCTTGATGGTCGATTTAGGAGAACCAATGACAGTTCTTATAAGAGGCGAGGTCACAAATTGGCCGACCTTATTAAGAATAGGGGAGATGGCCTCTTTTTGTAAGTTGGGCGGCATCTTATCGAATTCATCCACCCAGAAAGATTTAAGGGTTGGTTCGGTAATTTTCCCAACAATCTGGTTTCGATACGATTGGTTGGTGAGAAGAAGGGGAATGTCTTTGAGGGTGGTATTGGGAACATCCGAAAGGGTCAGAAGTGAGGTACGAAGGATGTATTCCAATCTTGGCCCCCAGGAAAATCCGAAGATTTTGTTAAAGATCGAGACAATTCCGGAGACAACCAGTTCCGCCTCTTCTTTGTTGGTTACTTCCAGGGGATTGATGACAATCGGAAAATCTTTATCCGCAGGGTTAAAGTAGATGACATCATTGATTCTTGATTTGGGGACATAATCAAGAAGAATTTCGCAAAGGTCTCCATGGGGGTCGATAACGGCCAGGCCCCTGTCCTTTTTAAGGTCGTCGATGGCCATATTGGCGATTAAAGTAGACTTTCCGGTTCCTGTCTTACCTATGGTCCAGACGTGCCGTCTTCTATCGATGTCTTTGATGCCGAAGATGGTGTCTTTGTTTTTAAATACCGTTTTACCAAAGAAATTGATGTGTTTTTTGTCTTCGTCGTCAGCGTAAAGCGGGGTGGGGAGGTTTTCGGGGGGTTCCGAAAGGACTGACGTTCCCCAGGCAATGGTGGGAGTCTTGATTTTCTCGCTGGGAAGATGCCAGATAGTTGCCAGCTCAACAATATTTAAAATCTGATTGCCAGAAACTTTCCTTTCCAGAAGGTCTTTGTAACCGTCTTTCTTTCCGAAAAAGGATTTTTTGGTCGAAAAAGAATTTCCGTCTGCCCGGGTAAAAACTCCGAAAGCAGAAACCAGCTCCTTAAGGGTTTCTTTCGCGTTGGCGGCAACCCTTACTGAAACCTTGAAACCCGGGTAAGAAATTTTCTCTTTAATGATAGTTTGGTCCGAACGGGGGGAATAACTTCCATCTTCATTCTTCTTGCCTTTTTCGGCAAAGGAGGCCCCTGCCCCCTGCCAACCAGAACCGGATGAAGTAAGAGCATATTGGATAAGGGCAATCTGATCCGGAGAGGATTTGGAAAGAACGGAAAGCAAAGAAGCCAAAGGGTCGATGTCCGTAAATGCCGGATAGGTCGCAACCGGATAATAACTTCCTTGTTTTAACTTTAAGGAAACGACAGAAAGATTCTGCCCGGAAATTGAGTCGGTGGTTTTCTCGATGATGACCAGAGGATAATTTGACTGAATTTGGGTAGAAACAAAAGGAACCAATTCGGTGTCGCAGGTTATTTGAAAACGGATTTGCTGATTGATAAGGGCAATTTCGAGAGACAATGCTTGCGGATGGGTGCCGGTAAGTCTTTGGAAAAAAGACACGGAGTTGATTTGGGTAAGGGCTGACAGAAACGTTTGGGCGGCTTCCGGCGTAACTTCGGTATTCCGGGGAAGCTTAAGAAGTAAGGTGGTCAGGTTTTGCATCAATTCTATTATATAGAGGTATTTTAAAAAATGTCAGATGCCCCCGAGGGTGGGCGCTCCAGGAGTCGAACCTGGCACCTCTTTCTTATCAGGAAAGCGTTCTACCGCTGAACCAAGCGCCCGAAGTATCCCAATAATTTACCATAATTGGGCTCAAAAGACAAAGCCAAAGCCCCCTTGACGAGAAGAATTATCCTCTATATAATACAACTTGCTTTTGAAGCCAACTTAATGAGAAGCGTTCAGACGACACCAAAACAAACACGCGACTTTTTGCGTGGGTAAGTCTTTTTAGATACGCTTTTTCGGGTTAACCGGCTCCAAAAGCCGGTTTTTCGTTTTTGAACATTAAAATGTGGGCCCGAAGTTTACCCGGTTTGAACGCATCATTTGCAATGATGAGGCAGAGGGTTCGACTCCCTCCGGGTCCACAAAACAATATTGATTTTGTACTTTGACAACTGAAGAGAAAGGTCGCAAGTTTTTAAAAACGCAGACAGTGGATGCCTTGCCTCTTACTTCCTAAGAAGGACGTACATGGCGACGAAACTCGTCGGGGAGCTGCCACGAAGCTTTGATCCGGCGGTGTCCGAATGGGGAAACCCACCGCGTAAGCGGTACTTAAAACCCAAAGGGTTCGAGTAATCGAATCTATAAGTTTTAGGAGGGAACCACCCGAACTGAAACATCTAAGTAGGGTGAGGAAGAGAAATCAACGAGATTGCGTCAGTAGCGGCGAGCGAAAGCGCAAGAGCCTAAACCATCCTTTGCTCCGCAAGGAGTTTTGGATGGGGTTGCGGGACTCCGATCTGGGAGTAGTTTGGATAGAAGAACAACTCGGAATAGTTGGCCAGAGAAGGTGAAAGCCCTGTAAATTAAATCTAAATTACCTCTAGGAGTATCCCAAGTACCATGGGGCACATACCCTGTGGGAATCTGGGGGAACCATCCTCCAAGGCTAAATAAAGTAAGAGAGCGATAGCGAACTAGTACCGTGAGGGAAAGGCGAAAAGAAGGGCGGAACGCCCAGTGAAATAGAACCTGAAACTATCTGCGGACAAACCGAGAGAGCCGTGCTTGCACGGTGATCTCGTGCCTATTGAAGAATGAACCGGCGAGTTGTCGTACACATCAAAAGTCTAAGGGCAGCAATGCTCGTAGGCGTAGGGAAACCGAGTCTTAAAAGGCGAATAGGTGTGTGTGGCAGACCCGAAACCAGGCGAGCTAACCGCGAGCAGGGTGAACCCCGGCGAAAGCTGGGGGGAGGCCCGAACCCGTTGTCGTTGCAATGACATGGGATGACTTACGGTTAGAGGCAAAATACCAACCGAGCTTGGAGATAGCTGGTTCTCCCCGAAAGGTCTATAGGGACCGTGGTGCTTAAAGTGCGTTGGGGGTAGAGCACTGGATGGGTAAGGGAGCGTAAGCAACTTTACTCAACCAAACTCCGAATCCTAGCGTATGTTCGCACTAGACAGTCACATCGGGCTAAGCTGATGTGGCGAGAGGGAAACATCCCAGACTTTCAGCTAAGGCCTCTAAATCTATCTTAAGTTTAAAAGGAAGTTCTTTTCCAAAGACAGCCAGGAGGTTGGCTCAGAAGCAGCCACCCTTTAAAGAAAGCGTAACAGCTCACTGGTCGATTGGAAAGGGGCGCCTAAAATTTATCGAGGATAAAGGTAGTGCCGAAGCTAAAGATTTGCCGCAAGGCATCTGGTAGGGGAGCGTTCCATAAGCAGTGAAGTCGTCTTGTAAGAGATGGTGGAGCTTATGGAAGTGAGAATGCCGGTATGAGTAGCGTACAATCCCAGTGAGAATCTGGGACACCGAATACCCAAGGATTCCGTCGCTAGGTTCGTCCACGACGGGTTAATCGGTACCTAAGGCGAGGCCAATTTGGCGTAGTCGAAGGACAACTAGTCAAAATTCTAGTATTTATTTTGATTCGTTTCCGCGCAAGCGGCATGCGCAAGCATGATAACTGGGGGATGACTTGGGTGGATAGTTGGAGCCGGAACGTGAAGTCCGGTGTAAGCTGTTAAGTAGTATCAGCTGGTAAATCCGCTGAAACGATTAATTGAGCAGTGATGCAAAGTCCTACGAGAGTGGGGCAATTCCGACGATTTCACCTAACAAGAAAAGTCTCGCAGTGAGAATCAAAGTAAGCCGTACCACAAACCGACACAGGTGGGTTGGGCGAGTAGCCTAAGGTGAGCGAGAGAAGGATGTTCAAGGAATTCGGCAAAAAATCTACCCGTAACTTTGGGAGATGGGTTGCCCCGATTATATCGGGGCTGCAACTAAAGATTACTAGTCGACTGTTTATCAAAAACACAGGTCCCTGCGAAGCCGAAAGGCACGGTATAGGGGCCGACGCCTGCCCAGTGCTGGTAAGTTAAGCGGATGGGTGTCCCGATTTAATCGGGATGCTCTGAAGTTAAGCTCCAGTAAACGGCAGCAGTAACTATAACTGTTCTACGGTAGCGAAGTTCCTCGACAGGGGACATTACCTTGTAAAAGGTAAGAGAAAACTTGGCTATATGCTGGAACATCTGAGTATCCGGTACTAGTTGACATTTGGGTTTTATTCGGTTTATCATAAATCCAATGCCCACTAAAAATGTATCCGGTGCAGACAATCAGCAGGAAACGTCGATAGATTTTTTCTACTACAGCGGTTTTTGTGTTGGAGAATTATCTTGTTCCATTCTTAAGCTCTCAAACAGAAAGAGCAAAAACGGAGGTATTTACTATACCCCCGATGTCACGATAAGCAATGCGGATTTATCTCTTTTAAAGGAGGTGAATTCCTATATTGCCGAAGGTAGCGGAGTAATTAGTCGTATAAAAGGTGGTTATAACCTCTCAATTCGCGGGAAAGAAAAAGTAAAGAAGATACTTAATTTCTTTACCAAATTTCCGCCCATTGCAGGAGATTTAGCCCAAAGTAAACTATCTATACTTCGCAAAGCTCTTTACGTACTTGAGAGTCAGAAAGGAGATTACAGGAGAAGTATCATTACACAAGAACAGGTAGAAGAATGTCGAGAATTACTTAAGGAGTTAAAGAAAACTGCACAACCTTTCAAAGTGTTTGCCCAGAGAATCTTCAATCCTAAAGCCATAGGCCATTTTTTGGCTGGCGTTTTGGATGCGGAAGGTTCTGTTGGGATTAAAAATAATGGTTCGAGATTTCAGCCTTTTGTCGCGGTTGCGATGAAAGATAGGAAGATAGTTGAACTGTTTAGAAATTTTTTGGGGTTAGGACATATTCATGTCCGACCAAAAGAAAATATTTATCACTTTGAAAGTGGAAGCAAAAGTGCTGTTTTACATATTCTTTATTTATTCTCGGAGATTTATCCAGTCAGGCTTCCCAAAATGAAGCTGCGAATGGATAAGGTTCGACGGATCCTCAACGACTATACGCCAAAGTCCCAACGAAATGTTGGGACCATGATATAGTCTGAACTTGGCAGCGATGTCAAGAGCTAGACAGAAATGTTTAGCCAACCGAGGAGTCTCGGTAAGTAACAAAGTTGTGTCGGGTTGGTTTATCCAACTTGCCCGACCCCAATATTTTTGGGGCACTCGGGAAGGCTACCTTAATTGAGAACGTGTGGGTGAGTGAAAATTTGGCTATATGCTGGAATAACTCTAGTATCCGACAGTACCATTCCTGGTGAAAATCTGTTCGGTGGAGTCAACCAGCAGGCAACCCTGGAGAATATCCAGGAAAGTCCTCAACGACTATACGCCAGACTACATTCAGTTTAGATGAATGTAGAAGATATAGTCTAAACTTTATGGCGACATAAAGAAGTTTGAAGTTCCGACCCGCACGAATGGCGTCACGAGCTAGTAACTGTCTTGAACATTCACTCGGCGAAATTGCGTTGGCTGTGAAGACGCGGCCTTGTTCCACCTGGACAAAAAGACCCCGTGGAGCTTTACTGCAGTTTGGTATTGTCCTCATATTTTTTGATTGTCAAGTGTAGGAGGGAGATTCGTCGTCAATGTGACACCTCTCGTTGAAAAATGTGGGACTAACCCGGAAACCTTGCAAACAGGTTTGGGGAAAGTGCTAGATGGGCAGTTTTACTGGGGCGGTACCCTGCTAAAGAGTAACGCAGGGACACAAAGGTTGGCTTACTACGGATGGAAATCGTAGGGAAAGCGTAAAGGTTTAAGCCAGCTTGACTGCAAGGCCGAAGGGCCGAGCAGGTACGAAAGTAGGTCTTAGTGATCCTCCGATGGGCATTGGGTGCCCACGGAGCTTAATTGATAAAAGCTACCCCGGGGATAACAGAGTAGTCGCGCCCGAGAGTCCATATCGACGGCGCGGTTCGCTACCTCGATGTCGGCTTGACCAAATTGGTCTGGGCCCTCAAGAAAGTGATTTCTTGAGCAAATTCGGCTTATAACGGTGGAGCCCTATTGATTTCGGGTAAACTTCGGTTTACCATGAATTCAAGGGTAATACCGTGGGAAGTCGAGGAGTTTTAACCCAAAGACAGAAGCAAATCTTGGTTGGGACTTTGTTGGGAGATGGCCATCTGGAGCTAAACGGAAGATATACTCGTTTGCGAGTTGATCATTATGAGAGACACAAAGAGTATGTTTTTTGGATGGCTCGCGAGTTTGAACCGTTTTCTTTGAATCCTAGAGCAATCGTTGAGAAGGACAAAAGAAACGGCAAAATTTATAAAAGATGGCATTTCTCGACCAGAAGTCTACCAATATTCTCTATCTTTCAGGATTTATTTTATAAGGGGAAAAGGAAAATTATCCCTGTAAATATATCCGAAATGATGAGCAATCTATCTTTGGCAGTCTGGTATATGGATGATGGTTTCAGGAGAAGAGACTCTAAAGGTTTCTATCTCTGTTCATCATCTTTTACCAGCCAGGAACAGGAAATCTTAAGAAAAATGTTGTTTGCCAAATTCGGATTGGAAACTAGGATTCATCACCAACGAAAGTGGGAAAGAATCTTTGTTCCTTCTGCATTTTCCGACATGTTCAACGACATTATTAAGAAACATATAATTCCTGTTTTTGATTACAAACTCCTTTGACCCCGTAACGACTGATTCCCAACTTATGTTGGGATGAGATATAAGTTTTTTAGCTTGTATCATACGCCGAAATTCCAACTTGATAAGTTGGAAGATGATATAGTCTGCACTTCTGGTAACAGAAGAGTGATGTGCATCCTAACCTGGCGCTGAAGAAGGTGCCAAGGGTCGGTCTGTTCGCCCGTTAAAAGGGTACGTGAGCTGGGTTCAGAACGTCGTAACTCAAGTAGAGTTTGCGACCTCCGATGGTAACATCGGTGGAAAATTTAGCTAATATCGGTGAAGCCCTACATTAAGTTGAGGGTAATACCGAGGGAAGTCGTCTTTTTTAAGATTGACCCCGTATCGACTGATCCGACAACATTAGTTGTACGGTGAGATGGAATACTTTTTAGTATCCATCACACGCTAACCCCTGAATAAAAGTTCAGGGTGAAGATATAGTCAGCACCACTAGTAATAGTGGAATAATGCGAAGACAGTTCGGACTCTATCCGGTGGAAACGTTGAGTTTTGAAGGGAGCTAGCCTCAGTACGAGAGGACCAGGCTGGAGGAATCCCTGGTGTGCCGGTTGTCGCGTCAGCGGCAACGCCGGGTAGCTATATTCCTAAGGGATAACCGCTGAAAGCATCTAAGTGGGAAGCCCACCCTAAGATTAGAACTCATTATTAGACCCCTGGAAAAATACCAGGTTAATCGGCTGGCGGTGGAAGCGTCGTAAGACGTTAAGCCTACCAGTGCGAATCGGTCGATAGACTTGCGAACTTTTCTCTTCAGTATATCAAAGTATAAAAACTTTAGCTCTTTCAAGATATTGGTCTGGTGACTAGAGCGAGGTGGTACGACCTGATCCCATTCCGAACTCAGAAGTCAAACGCCTCAGCGGGGACGATAGTTGTCGGGCAACTGACCGCGAAAATACCTCGTCGCCAGACTAATGTCTTGAAGGGGTCAAATTTAGAAAGGCGGAAACAATGCGTGGGAAAACAAAAGAAAACTTCATCTGAACCGACAACCATGGCGGAGCTCCTGGCGTCCGCCGGAACCAAAATCAGAGCTTTTACAACAGGACAAAAGGTAAAAGCAACGGTTGTCTCCAAAAATTCCAAATCTTTAATTCTTGATATCGGGGGAAAATCCGAAGGAGTGGTGGTCGAGAAAGCATTCGTTGAGGCAAGAGATTTTGTGAAAACACTCAAGGTAGGGGATACGGTTACGGGAACGGTCCTCATCCCCGAAACAAGAGACGGAACGGTCCTTCTTTCCCTCAGGCAGGCCGCTTTTGATTCTTCTTGGGAGAGGCTCGAAAAAGCCAAAGAAGAGGTCGTCCCGGTTGCCGTTTTCGGTAAAGGAGTCAACCCTTCGGGCGTCACCGTTGACGTTGAAGGTCTAACCGGTTTTATTCCGGGCTCCCAACTGGGAAAAGAAGCCTCCAAAAATTCACAAGGACTGGTCGGCAAATATTTTAAGGCCAGGGTTTTGGAGGTCGATAGACTGGCCAATAAGATTGTGTTGTCCGAAAAAGAAGTCTCCGACGCCGCGGATATCAAAGCAGGTAAAGAGGCTTTGGCCAAGATCAAAGAGGGAGAAGTCTATGAGGGCGTGGTCACGACGGTTGCCAACTTCGGCTGTTTTGTCAAACTTGATTTGGGCAAGAAAGGACTGGAGGTTGAAGGCCTCGTTCATATTTCTGAGCTAGCCTGGGGGAAGGTGGAGAATGTTTCGGATGTTGTCGCCGAGGGAGATAAAGTAAAAGTCGAGGTCATCGGGACAAAGGACGGAAGAATTTCTCTTTCCATCAAAGCGGCAATGAAAGATCCTTGGGAGACGGCCGGGACAAAATATCAAGTTGAGGCCAAAGTAAAAGGGAAAGTAACCAGAATTTCCGACTTTGGCGCCTTTATCGAAGTCGAACCGGGGATAGAGGGGCTGGTTCATATCACCAATATTCCGCCCGGAAAGAGACTTTCAGAAGGAGAGGAAGTAGATTGCCTCGTTCAAGAAATTGACGCAAAAGCAAAGAAAATGTCCCTAGGATTGGTCTTAACTGCAAAGCCTATCGGATACAAATAATGGCCAAAGCCCATTCCCAATATGTCTGCCAACAATGCGGCTATTCTCAAGTCGGCTGGGCCGGAAAGTGTCCCAACTGTAACTCCTGGGGAAGCCTGGTGGAAACCCTAATGGCTACGGGTGAAGGTAGAAAAGGAAAAACCAAAGGGCAAAAGAAAGCTGAACCGATTAGCCTGACGGCCATTCCTTTTAAGAGAACTTCGCGACTTTCGACAAAAATTTCGGAACTTGATCGGGTTTTGGGCGGGGGATTGGTTCCCGGACAGGTAGTTTTGATTGCCGGAGAGCCGGGGATAGGGAAATCCACGATTTTGCTTCAGCTCGCCGACAAAATAGGCAAGACCTTATATGTCTCGGGTGAAGAGTCGGCGGTTCAGGTAAAAGTGAGGGCCGATAGGCTCGGGATTAAGAGTAAGACTCTTAAATTCCTCGAAGAGACCGATGTCGACACGATCGTTGATTCTTTCGATGGTCCCTCCTTGGTCGTTATCGATTCGATTCAAACAATGACGACCGACGATTTGTCCGGCCTGGCCGGGAGCGTGGGACAGGTCAGGGAGTGTGCTTTCAGGCTTCTTAAAAGAGCCAAAGAGGGCAATATTCCTCTTTTTATGGTCGGACACGTCACCAAAGAAGGAACGGTGGCCGGGCCGGCCGTCCTTGCCCACATCGTCGATACCGTCCTTTGGTTTGAAGGGGATAAAAGCTTGACCCTCAGGCTCCTCAGGGCCGTTAAAAATCGATTTGGGCCGACCGACGAAGTTGGCATTTTCGAAATGGAAGACAGGGGACTGCTTCCCCTGACCAACGCCGAGAAGATTTTTCTGACCAAGGCCAGAGCCGAAGTGCCCGGCAGCGTCGTTTCCTCAATCCTTCAGGGGACCAGACCCCTTTTGGTGGAAATTCAAAGCCTGGTTGTGCCTACCAAAATGGCTTTTCCCAAACGGGTTGCTCAGGGAGTCGACGCCAGGAGGCTGGAGATGCTTTTGGCCGTCCTGATAAGAAGGTGTGGGCTGCCTTTATACGAATATGACGTCTTTGTTAATGTTGCCGGAGGCATTAAGGTGGTCGAACCGGCGGCCGACCTGGCCATCATTCTCTCCATCGCCTCCTCCTTCTTCGACAAGCCGGTCGCCAAAAACATCATGGCCCTGGGGGAGGTTGGTTTATTGGGAGAGGTGAGAGAGGTCGTTGCCGAAGAAAAAAGAGTCAAGGAAGCAAAAAGATTGGGATTTACCCACCCCGTCACCCAAAAGGAAATAAAGTACGTTAAAGAGGTGGTCAAAAAACTTCTTCGATAAGTTCCCACAAACTATCCACAATTTTTTAATTGGCCAAAGATTAGACGAAGATTAAACGTGGTATTTGAAGGTCATTTACTATGGGCATAAGTAAATTCAAATAGTATTTTAGTTATAGGGTTTGACAACGTTGACAACGGGTGTTAAAATTTTTCTAGTTCATTAAAAAAAAGCATCCCTACCGTTGGGTTCTCATCCGCTCTTAAGAAGGATGAACTCGCCACAAATAGAGATGCTTTCTTAAAAAGTGAATTTGTCTTGAGGACAGGAAAAAACTAGTCAAGACAAATCACCACTAGACTAGACGCTTTTGGAAGGATTTGTCAAGAGTTATATTTGTCGGCTCTAGAGGGGACGGGTGGTGTGTAGGGCAGGCGCACTACCCGTTCCTTGTAGGGCCGATTTTTGTTTCCGGTGTTGACAGACGGGGGAAGTTTGAGATATCCTTCGCCAACTGCTCCTAAAGCTGCCCGATATAATTAGCATGAATAAAGAAATCGCAAGGGGGCTTATTGCAGGCGGCTTAGCTTTGTCTTCGTGTTCTGGCTGGGAAAAACCGAGTCCAAGCCCACTCGTGGCACCCGATCTTCCTCCGGTTACCTTTACTCCGACCCTAGAGTCTATTCCGACCGAAACCCCGTTCCCGGATACCGGAGGTTATTTTTCCGAAGGACTTATTTGTCCTGCCGAACCTATCCTTTTTGATTTGCCCGAAGTAGGGGATGTCGTTGAACTTCAAAATCTGACCTGGAAGATTGTTGCGGTTGCCGAAGTGGATGGTGAAACCTGCGAAGGCGGACTTAGGGTTGTTATCGAATTTTGTCCTTGTGTTGAGGAAACCCCGACGCCGACTGCAACCAAAATAAGAGTGAGTCCAACCCCAACCCCAACTCCAACCCAGAGGAGGGAAACTAATACGCCGAGACCGCCCACTGAGACACCAAAACCACCCACCAAGACGCCTACCTCGCCCCCTACGGAAACAGAGGTCCCGACAGCAACGGACGTTCCGCCGCAGACTCCGATTCCGACACCTACTTACTAATAATGAAAAAACTATTAATTCCAACCTTTATCCTTTTAACCTTACTTCTTAGCCCCGTCCTTGTTTTGGCGGCAGCCTCTTTCGAGGGCGGAGATATTTTCCGGGCCTATAACAACACCAAACAAGATACCCCAAGCTGGGTTGACCCACTCAACAATGTAGACGTTAGAAATGTTATCGAATACCAAATTCGGGTGACCAACCAAGGAGAGAATGAGGCTCAAAACGTTGGGGTCAGGGTCGACCTGCCCGATTACTGCGGGAACAGAGAGGTGGCAACGGTTCACTTAACGGCGACTAATGCCGGTGAAGTTACGGATACAGCCATTGTCAACCTGACTTCGGTCGGGAAAATTGAATACTTACCCGGACACGCAAGATATATTGATGCAAGCGGAGAGCATTCCTTATCCGATACAATCACCAGCGGTGGGGTTAATCTTGGAAACATTGCTTCAGGTAATGCCCACACGGTTCAGGTATTGTTTAAAGCTTGGGGAGTGCCTTGCCCGACACCGACCCCGACGCCTACACCTACGCCTACGCCTACACCGACGGCTACACCCACGCCCACGCCTACACCGACACCGTCTTCAACTCCTCAAGTTTTAGGGACAGAAGCTCCTCGGGAGCTACCCAAAACAGGACTTCCTTTGGCATCGGTTGGAGTTCTGGCCGGCCTGGGAACACTCGGTACCTATCTTTTCAAGCGCTTCAAACTAGCTTAATCAATGTTCCCGAGAGGAATAATTTACCAAAAGGGGATTTCCCCCAAAAAGGGAGAAATTGGTCTTCATCCGACTTTTCTCGTCAGGCTCGGTTATTTGGCTTTACGGGGAGTCGGGGCCGGCCTAATTGGAGCCGTGACCATTGCCTTAATTTTTACCTATGCGCCGATTATTAAGGAAGAAATTTCTTTTGTCCTCCTCGGTCCGAAAAAGATTGCCTCAAGAGTCAGTTGGGAACCCCTTAAAGCCGATCCGGGCAGTTTGGTTCGGGAAGAAGCCGGCCGATTTGGCGTTGGCGCCTATTTTTCCATTGTCATTCCCGGTATTGGGGCGGCGAGCGACGTCGTTGCCAATGTCAGTACCTCCGACCCCAAAGAGTATTTGGCGGCCCTGGAAGAAGGAGTCGCCCACGCCCGGGGAACCTACTTTCCCGGCCAGGGAGAGACCGTTTTCCTTTTTGCCCATTCGACCGATTCACCAATCAATATTGCCAGATATAACGCCGTTTTTTACCTTTTGAGGAAACTTGAACCGGGGGACACGATAATCGTTTTCTTTGCCGACAAAAAATATACTTACGAAGTAACAGAAAAACTGGTGACTTCCGCAAGCGATACTTCATGGTTGGCGACGACAGGGGAGGAAAGGCTCATTCTTCAGACCTGCGACCCACCGGGAACGACGTTTAGAAGGCTATTAATTGTCGCTACACCAATTTAAATTATTAAGATGTATTTTGATATAATATAAACATGAATCCAGAATTTAGCAGAGAAGCGAAAATTGGTGTTTCTGTCGTGGACACCAAAGAAATAAAAGGTCTTACGGAAATAGCAAGAAGTAACCCCGAAAAAAGGGCAACGATAACTCTCGACAGAACACAGGGTGAGACGCTGCATAAGCAGATTGATGCGATATTACCTGAAACCTATCTTAGACCCCATTCACATATAAACCCTCAAAGAAAGACCCTTGTTCCATTAGGGGGGATTGCGGAACTGGTGACTTTTAGCGATGAAGGAGAAATTTTACAAAAAGTACTTGTTGGAAGAGAGATAGTGCCGGTAGTAGAGGTAGAGGCGAATACATGGTATACACTGGTTGCACTTAGCCCCTTCCTTGTCCTCGAAATTAAAGTCAATCCGACCGGTTACGACAAGGGAAAAGACGAAGTTTTTGCCCCTTGGGCCCCGGAGGAGAGGACGGACGAGGCCGATATCTATTTTGAAAGCCTTAGGCAAAAACTAGGTCTCTCGCCAGCCAGTTGACAAGCTGCCGCCGAGGTCGTAGAATAGTTTCACTTGCCGTTTTTTAGAGTAGTCTTCTTTTAATTTCTGGGCAGAGATGGATTCCGCGATTTAAGATATGTCCCAAGATACAGTTTCAAAAAAGGACGATACCAACCCCCAAGATTTTGTGGGGATATCAAGCGTGGATGAAAGGGCCATCCCCGACGCCGGCCTGCCGACCGAATACGTTGAAGGCATTTTGGACATTGCCAATGAGGGCTCGGGGCTTTTAAGGCCGGGGTTTGCCGCCAGCGACCGCGACGTTTATATTTCCGCCTCGCAAATCAGAAGATTCAATCTTAGGGTAGGAGACAAAGTCGGCGGACAGGCCAGAAGACCAAAGGAAAACGAAAGATATTGGGGGCTTCTTAAAGTCGAAAAAGTCAATGAGGGGCCGGTGGAAGAGTCGGGAGAAAGAGCCAATTTCGACGAACTCGTCGTTGTTTATCCTGATGCACAAATAAAGCTTACGACCACTTCTGATATATTAACAACCAGGATTATCGACCTGATTGTGCCCATTGGTTTTGGCCAAAGAGCGCTCATTGTCTCTCCGCCAAAGGCCGGTAAAACCTGGCTTATTAAAGAGATTCTCGAAGGCATTGCCAAAAATTATCCCGAAAAAGGAAAAGGAAAGAATAAAAAGGTTCACCTGATGGCGGTCTTAATCGGGGAGCGCCCCGAGGAAGTAACGGACATCGTCAGAAAGATGGAGACAGCGACGGCGGGAACCGGCGAGGTGGCGGCCAGTAACTTCGACGAAGCGCCCGAAAACCAAACCAGAGTTGGGGAATTGGCCCTTGAGCGGGCCAAAAGACTAATTGAAAAAGGAATGGACGTGGTCATCGTCCTCGACTCAATTACCAGAATGGCCAGAGCTTATAACTTGGCCCTGCCGACTTCCGGCCGAACCCTTTCCGGCGGATTTGACCCGACCGCACTTTACCCAGCCAAGAAGTTTTTTGGCGCCGCCAGAAAAATCGAAAACGCGGGCAGCCTAACCATCATCGGTACCTGTTTGGTGGAAACCGGCTCCAGAATGGATGATCTTATTTACGAGGAGTTTAAAGGTACGGGTAACATGGAGCTCCATTTGACCAGAAAATTGGCCGACAAGAGGATCTTCCCGGCCATTGACGTTTCCCGTTCCGGCACCAGACAGGAAGAACTCCTTTACGGGAAAGAGAAATTAATCCAAATACACACGTTAAGACGCATGCTCGAGCTGGTTCATGAGGACGAAAGAACGGAAACCCTTCTTGAGCGGCTAAAAAAGAGCGAAACGAACGAAGATTTTCTCGAAAGCCTCAAAACAGCCTAAGACCCTTCTTGCTTGAGAATCTTTCATATGCTATCTTGGTGGCTACCCAATGGAAGATTCCTACGAAAAATTTTTGGCTTTTTTTACCGAAGTAAAGCTTTTTTTTAGCGAACTGACGAGCTATCTCATTAAAAATCTCCATCTTTCATTTCTGCGTTTCGAAGAAGGTAAAGGAGTTTTTGTGACGGCTCTTTATCGACAAAGGGGCCGATATTCAAGGCGCCTGATGCATACCGGTATGGCCAGCCTGGCGGCCTTAGGAATAATGATTGCGCCGGTGATTGCCCAGGAATTTCCGGGAAGAAGCGTCAACCCCTGGGAAATTCCTTCTACCACTTCGGTTCTTTCGGCGTCGGTTGAGGACCCCGAAACTACCACTCTGGTTTCCGATAAGGTCAGAGACAAGGTTATAGAATACACCGTCCAAGAGGGGGATACCATCGCTTCCATCGCCCAAAAATTTGGAATTGATGAAGATACGGTTAGGTGGCAGAATAGCATTTCTGGGGACAGGATAAAACTTGGTCAAACATTAGAGATTCTTCCGGTGACCGGAATTTCTCATAAAGTGGCCAAAGGTGATACGGTTTATTCCATTGCGAAGAGGTATGATACATCCCCCCAGGCTTTAGTCGACTTTCCGTATAACACTTTTTCGAATGACGAAACTTTCGAATTGGCCATCGGACAAGTCGTTGTCGTTCCCGACGGCGTCAGGCCCTCGGCAATTCCGACCGGTCCGAGAATTCGCCAAATCACCCCCGATGCCGGAACCGTTGTTGCCTCCGGGTCTTTTGTTTGGCCCACCGGTGGAACCATTACCCAAAGGTTCGTCTGGTATCACAAAGGTATAGATATTGCCAATAGAGGAGCACCCAGCATAGTGGCGGCCGATGCCGGTAAAGTTGTGGGTGCGGGCTGGTTGGACGGCTACGGCTACGGTAACAGGGTCATAATTGACCACGGCAATGGCTACAGGACCCTATATGCCCACCTTTCGCAGGTCTACGTGGTTGCCGGGCAGACCGTAGGTAGAGGCGCTGCCATCGGGAAAATGGGTTCAACCGGCCGCTCAACTGGTATGCATCTTCACTTTGAGGTTCTTCTTAACGGGATTTACCTTAATCCGCTTTCGGTACTTCGGTAATAATTCTTGTGATTTGTTATAATTTAGAGAGTTTTCTCGGGCCCGTAGTCTAACGGTAGAACACTGCATTCGCATTGCAAAAATGGCGGTTCGATTCCGCCCGGGTCCACCCATAATTGGCAGACGTTATTAGTTTTTGCTTCAATTTTCATCATTTTTCAAACCCCATAATGTTAACAGTCTAAGTCCCTTTAGATATAGTTTAAAAAAATCCATCAGGCACGAAAGACGCATTTCTGAAGCTAATTTCTTGAGTACAAAGATGGTCCAAAAATAGGCAAAAAGGCAAAAAGGGCCTTGACAAGCTTTTCACAAAGATTTTCTATGATAGTAGAGCTTACTATTACAAATTTGTAAAAACTTGTAAAAACAAGCTCATCGAAGCCAAGAAAACTTGGAATAACAGCGCTACGCGCTAAAAAAACTAAACAACCTGCCTATGCCAAAACGTTTTTATTCAGTCAAAGAGACAGCCAAAATTTTAGGTGTTTCGACAAATACCGTTTACAAATACCTTGATGAGGGAAGTTTGAAGGGGAAAAGACTTAACGACAGGGGACGATTTAAAGTACCCTTTTCTGAATTGGCCCCATATTTAGGCGGCGAGACTTCCACCAAGGTTTCTGAGGAAACACCGGTTGTAAAACAAGAAAACCAAAAGGCCAGAGGAAAACTAACCGTTTTTGGATCATTGTTTGCCCCTGCGCTTATCGGGCTTTTCCTTCTCTTGCTCTTGGGGAATTTTGGCCAAGGAGCGACGGGTCCGCAATCTTTGCTAGGTAGGGATATTGGAAATGCTGTCCTGGGTTATTCAGCCAGGACCTTTTCTGGGTTTGGGAGTCTCGTGTCGCGTTTCTTGCCGGAAGCTCAACAATTCGCAAAAGGAAGTAAGCCTCAAAATGAGACAGTAAGTAACCCTTCGACACAGATTGCACCAGAAGAAAAGACCCCGGATTTGAGCTACAAAATTGAGAGCACTGAAGGCCGGACCAACGAGCTTTACGCCAATGCCCAGGTTCTTGCTTCGAGTACCCAGAGGTTATTAAGTAAAAGCAGAACCTTAACGTCGGCGGAACTAAACAACGCCATCGAGGAGATGTCAAAACTTCTGGGATCGTTGTCGGATTCATCTGACCAGAAGACCATTTTTGCCCAAATCAATTGGCTCAACGAGAATTGGGACTTTACCGGTATCGAAGCGCTGAAAAGAGCCGCAAGTAACGCCAGTGATCTTCTCGTTTCGTTGCAAAGGCAGAGCCAGGCGGCATTCACCAGACCCGATATTACTGACCTGAATAACTTAGTTATCGAAGCCGATCTTCTGCCGGAGCTTGTGGGTGATCCTTCTGATCTGTCAAGCGAAAAGACTCTTTATGGAAATATCAAGGGAGTTGAAATCTTGGCCCAAACCATAGACGCCAAAGTCGGGGAGATCGACAAAATTCTCGTATCTTGGGATAACCTTAATATTTCGGAGAAGGAATACACTGTCAAATCAATACTTTCTGATACATTAAGTATCAATGTCCTCCCCCAAATTGATGAGGTTGTATTCTCGGGGCTTCGCGGTCCAAAAGATGAGTCCGAGTTAAAAAATAGTCTGCTTTCGGTAAAAGGAGTTTTGACAGCAAACAAAACCCACCTTGCTCAAAAAGCCGGGGAGACGGTTGTGGTTACCTGGCCCGAGTGGGATGGTGCAGCTTATAAAATCCTCATCATCAATCCGTCCAAGAAAGATTCCCAGGAAGTTGCCTATAAATATTATCTGCCGTCAGATTTAAAAAGAGGGGACGTTGAGCAAATTGATACGGGCTTAGCGCTTAATTTCGACAATCAGAAGAATCAGTATTTTATGGAGGTTAACCTGCCCTTGCCTGCAGGCCAGGGCAAAACTCTGAGTCTTAAGACCAATAATATTTGGAAAATTGACCAACCGGAAGCAAAAACCCAAAAAACTGGCGGGCAAGAGCTTTCCAAGGCTTCGGAAACAACCACTGCCGATAGGCAAAACAAGGTCCTGGGAACAGAGATTGATAAACCTTTTTCCAGCCTGACTGCTCTTCGCGAGAAAGTTGCCGGCCTCACGGCTCAAATTCCGCGGGAAAAGATGGCCGCTTTGGGGTTAATAATTTTTCTTTCGGGCCTTATCGCCTTGGTTGTTTATCTGATGATGACATTTATCAGGTGGGACAAAAAATCCG
>Ga0208958_1000817_pt1 | contig 34910 bp, 25 predicted proteins | sample RifOxyB1_FD_184032 | JGI IMG/M metagenome (GOLD analysis project Ga0208958, IMG submission 184032) | Soil microbial communities from Rifle, Colorado - Rifle Oxygen_injection B1 (SPAdes) | ecosystem: Environmental > Terrestrial > Deep subsurface > Rock core/Sediment | place: Rifle, Colorado...
ATGATCTGCTCTTCCGTGAACCGTGATCGCTTCATTCTGTCCGTCCTTTCGAGGGGCGGACTCTAGCTATTCCTGGAGGAGTTTCAGGGGGTCACGTCACGCGGAAGTCCGAAATCTCGCGAAGAAGATCGTGGCGGCGGTCAAGGCAAAGGCTGCGGGCTTGGATGAGGCCGCAAAGGCGGCTCTGGAAGCAGCGGCCGATACCTTCGATGCCGAGATTGCGGCCAAGACGACCGAAAAAGCGTGGGCTGAGGCGGCGAAGCCAGTTCTCGCAACGCTTCGCGTCGCGCTGGCCACGGCCGATGCCGAACTGAGTGAGACACAAGAAGCATATGTGATCTCCCTTGAGGATCGAGCCGAAGCGATCCCGAAGGACGAAGAAGCTCATGCGGCGGCTCGGAACTGGTTGGTGGGGCTGCTGCCGGTGTTCCTCTATCTCGACGACTATCCTGAGATTGAGGGCCATCAGGACATCGCGGCCTACCTGTCTCGACAGCAGCATGGCGGGACGACGGACGCCGACCGGAACTTTCAGAAGCTCTGCAAGGTCGCGGGTTTGGACCCCGAGCAGCTTCAGACGCTCTTCCAATCGAACGATCAGGAAACCCGAGCGCAACTGGTGAATCGTGCCGGGGCTGTAGTCACGACAGCCATTCGGGAACGCTGGAAGGACCGCCAGCTAAAAGTCCGTTTCAACCTCGACGCTCAGCACTTCGACACACTGATTTCGGACCCGAACGCCACATACGACGTCGAGGTGAATCTCGACGAGCGGAGCCGTGGCTTCCAGTGGTTCTTCGCGTTTTACATCGTCTTCGCAGCCGATACGGATGGCGGTGATGCGGATGACGCAATCCTGCTCCTCGACGAACCCGGTCTCTACCTTCACGCCAAGTCGCAGGGTGATCTGCTCAAGCACCTCGAAGACGATTTCGTGAACCAGATTCTCTACACGACCCACTCGCCCTTCATGGTCCCCGCGCACCGATTGGACTCCGTGCGAACCGTGAACATCTCGGAGGGCGTCGGCACCACGGTCTCGAATGATCCGACTGGCGACGCTCGCACGCTTTTTCCCCTTCAGGCGGCGTTGGGCTACGATCTCGCTCAGAGCCTGTTCGTCGGCCCGAACAATCTTGTTGTCGAAGGCGTCACCGACTTCTGGATACTCTCGGCGGTGTCAGGGCATCTGCACGATCTCGGCAAAATCGGACTTCATGGCGACCTGACGATCACCCCGGCGGGTGGCGCGCAGAAGGTCCACTACATGGTGGCTCTACTCACTTCGGAGCAGCTTAGCGTGCTGGTCCTGTTCGACGATGAGAAGGATGCGAAGGCCACGAGAGACGACCTCGTGAAGGGCAAGCTCATCCGTGGCGATAACGTGGTCTTCGTCAGCGTCGCCTTCCCCAGCGGTGTCGCGCCTTCAGAGTGCGATATCGAAGACCTGCTCGATCCCAGCACATACGAGAGCCTCGTTCGAGAAAGCTATGCGAAGGAACTGAAGGGCAAGAAGCTCACCCTAAACAGCCATGTTCCAAGGATCGCCAAGCGCGTCGAATTGGCATTCTCAGAAGTCGGATTGGAGTTCCACAAAACCCGGCCGACGCGCCTCTTCCTGACCAAGATGGCCACCGATCCTGCGTCCGTTCTGTCACCAGATTCGCTCGACCGGTTTGAGAGCCTGTTCGGCTCGATCAATGCAGCCTTCCTCAAGCATGCTGCTCGCGACACCAAGCCCTTCACCTGAGGCTAATGCGGCGGACGCCCGCCGAAGCGCGAGCACTCAGCCGAATAGGTTGACCACCCGCTCCCCAGTCGATTCAACAATGCCGTGCGATCATCGCACTGGGGGCTTCAGTGGCTACGCTTACGCAATCCGAACTCGAACGACACCTGTGGCAAGCAGCGGACATCCTGCGCGGCCATGTCGATGCTGGGAAGTTTAAGGACTACATCTTCGCCCTTCTGTTCTACCGGCGCCTCTGCGACGTGTGGGACGAGGAGTTCGAGGTTTTGCTGGCCGAGACGGGCGACCGGGAGGAGGCGGCCGATCCTGATGAGCACCGCTTCCATGTCCCGCCGCAGCATCACTGGAACGCGGTCAGGAAGCACGCCACCCAGATCGGCCAGCATCTGAACAACGCCTTCGCCGCCGTCGAAGACGCCAACCTGCGTCTGCGCGGCGTGTTCGGCGATGTGGACTTCGCCAATCAGGAACGCTTCCCCGACGCGCGGCTGGAAAAGCTGCTCGCCCACTTCGAGAAGCACCGGCTGCGGAACAGCGACGTGCCGCCCGACATGCTGGGCGATGCCTACATGTATTTGATCGAGCAGTTCGCCGAGGGCGCGGGCAAGAAGGGCGGTGAGTTCTACACGCCCCGGCAGGTCGTGAAGCTGATTGTCGAATGCCTCGATCCCCACCCGGGCATGTCGATCTATGACCCCACCTGCGGGTCGGGAGGCATGCTGCTGGAGGCCGCCCAGCACCTAAAGGACAAAGGCCAAGACCCGCGCAGCCTGTCCCTCTACGGGCAGGAGAAGGAACTGGACACTTGGGCCATCGCCCAGATCAACCTGTTCCTCCACGACATCGACGACGCCTTCATCGCCAAGGGCGACACCCTCCTCGACCCCAAGCGATACGATCCGCGCGCGCAGGAGTTCACGCCCGGCGTCGGCGCCTATGATCGCGTGCTGGCCAATCCGCCATTCTCACAGAAGGTCTGGGGCCACGAGGTCTGGACCAATGGCGATCCGTTCGGTCGCGACCAATATGGCGTGCCGCCCAAGGGCTACGGCGATCTCGCGTTCGTTCAGCACATGATCGCTTCGCTGAAGGACGACGGCATGCTGGGCGTGGTGGTGCCACACGGGGTGCTGTTCCGGGGCGGCGCCGAGGGTCGCATCCGTGAGGCCATGCTGAAGGCCGACATCATCGAGGCGGTGATCGGGCTGGCGCCCAACCTGTTTTATGGTGCGGGCATCCCGGCGGCGATCATGATCATCCGCAAGACCAAGCCCGCCGAGCGGAAGGGCAAGGTGCTGGTCATCAACGGCGACGCCACCTTCACGCCGGGCAAGGCGCAGAACCATTTGACCGATGCCAATGTGCGGACGCTGGCCGACGCCTTCCACGGTTTCGCCGACATCGAGAAGCTGGCGCGCGTGGTGCCGGTCGATGAGATCGAAGCCAATGGCTTCAACCTGAACATCAGCCGCTACGTCCAGACCGGCGCGGACGTCGAGGCCGTAGATGTGGCCGCCGAGGTCGCCAAACTTCAAGACCTGATCGCGAAGCGCGACGAAGCCGAAGCGGAGATGTTCGTTCACTTGAAGAGGCTCGGTTATGTCGAGTGAGGTGCCAGACGGATGGCGTTCGGTCCCGCTCGGCGAGGTAATTCGTTTGGAATACGGCCGCGCCCTTTCGGCGTCAGTGCGCGAAGCGGGCAACATCCCTGTCTATGGGTCAAACGGCATATGCGGCGAGCATTCCGCTGCGCTCGTGAACGAACGTGGCATCGTTGTCGGCCGCAAAGGAACGGCTGGATCGGTGACTGTCACGACAGGCCCCTTCTGGCCCATCGACACGACCTACTTCGTTGCCCCGCGAGTGAAAGCTGATTTCGATTGGATGGCGGCGATGCTGGAGCATGCCCGCTTGTCCGAGTTGAACGAAGCGACGGGGGTGCCCGGCCTGAACCGGGATAAAGCTTACATTCAGCCTATACTCCTCCCCCCGCTCGACGAGCAGCGGCGGATCGCCGAGGTTCTTCGCTCGGTGGATGTGGCGATAACGACAGCGGGTGCTGTGTTGTCTCAAACCATTGAGGCTCGCGAACACCAGCTTGAAAGACTCATGGCCTTACCGGGCGACATGCGGCCGCTGGCTGACGTGTGTCGGCTCGGCGGCGGCTACGGATTCCCCATCAAGCACCAAGGGAAGCGGAGCGGAGCCTACCCGTTCGCCAAGGTTTCGGACATGAACCGGCCGGGCAACGAGACAGAACTGGTAAGTGCGGAAAACTACGTCGATCAGGCCGACTTAAAGGTGCTGCGAGCCAAGCCCTTCCCCCCGGGAACGACGTTCTTTCCGAAGGTCGGGGCGACGTTGCTCACAAACAAACGACGCATCTCATCAAGCGAGATCATCGTGGACAACAACGTCATGGGAGCGGTGCCAACCGCCATTGAGTCGTGGTTCTTGTTCTATGCCTTCAACACCATCGACATGGCTGACTACGTTCAGCCCGGTGCTGTTCCATCCGTGAACCAAGGAACTGTGGGCAAGATAATGATCCCCGTGCCGTCTCGTAAAGTTCAGAGGGATTACGTCAGCACGATGCGTGATCTTGATTCTGCCATCGAAGCTCAACGAGCCACGATTTCGTCGTTGAGGATCACAAAAGCTGCTGTGTCTGCCGACCTTCTCTCCGGCAGTGTCCGGGTGCCCGCATGAGCGAATACCGCCTCGCCGAAAAGCCCGCGCTCGATGTCCTGACAGCGATGGGCTACACCGCGCTTCATCACGAGGCGGCGATGTTGATGCGGCAGGAGGCGAACCGCGTCCTGCTGAAGCCGGTGATGATCGAAGCTCTTCAGGCTCTGAACGAGGGGCTGGACGCCGAGGACGCCGAGGCGATCTACAGCGACCTGTCCACGCTGTCGGACAATGAGGAATGGCAGCGGCGACTGCGCGGCGCCTATTCCCGGCGGTTGAAGGGCGAGACCAAGGACAAGCCGGTCGCGCTGATAGACTTCAAGCGGCCCGATAGGAACCGCTACCACGTCGTGCGCCAGTTCAAGGTCGAGGCGCAGCGGTCGCGCATCGCCGATCTGGTGGTGTTCGTGAACGGCATCCCGCTGGTCGTGATCGAGGCGAAATGTCCGCTCAAGGCGGCGGATCGTTCGGGTCAGGCGTTCGAGCAGATCAAGCAGTATGAGCGCGACATTCCGCGCCTGTTCTATCCGAACGCCTTCAACATCGTCACGGACGGCATGGCGACGCTGTATGGCGCGACCGGCGCCCCGGCGAAATTCTATGCGCCTTGGCCCGACCCATGGCCGCGCACACGCGACGAGTTCTCCAACGACCTGTCCAAAGACCTGTGGTGTCTGCTGGAGCCGTCGCGGCTTCTGGACCTGCTGGCCCATTTCATCGTCTTCGAGAGCGATCCCGACACCGGGCGGCGGATCAAGAAGGTCTGCCGCTACCAGCAGTTCCGGGCCGTCAACAAGGCCGTGAACCGGGTCGCCGAGGGGACGAAGAAAAAGGGGCTGATCTGGCACACCCAAGGTTCGGGCAAGAGCCTGACGATGGTGTTCCTCGCCTTGAAGCTGAAGACTCATCTGACATTGGATGCGCCGACGCTCCAGAACCCCAACATCCTCGTCCTTACCGACCGCATCGACTTGGACGATCAGATATCCAAGACCTTCGTCGCCTGTGGTCTGCCCAACCCAAAACAGGCGGCCGATGTGAAGGCGTTGCGTGAGGCCGTGGCGCGTGGCGGCTCCGGCCAAATCCTCCTATCGACCATCTTCAAGTTCCAAGGCTCCAAGGAGCCGATCCCGAACTCGGAGGACTGGATCGTGCTGGTGGACGAGTGCCACCGCACTCAAGAGAAAGACCTCGGCGCCTTCCTTCAGGCGACCCTGCCTGACGCCCGCTACTTTGGCTTCACCGGCACGCCGATCAAAAAGGCCGACAAGGACACCTACGCCCGTTTCAGCGAGCCGGGTGAGACCTACCTTGACAAATACGGGATCGACGATGCCGTGCGCGATGGCGCCACCGTGCCGATCGTCTACGAGGGCCGAAAGACCGAATGGTCGATCAACGAGGCCGAGATCGACATCCTGTTCGACCGCTGGTTTGTCGATCTCTCCGATGAGAAGCGCGAGAAGCTGAAGCAGAAGGGCGTCAGTCTCGCCCTGATCGCCAAGCATCCCGAGCGAATCCGCCTGATCGCGCGCGACATCTGGGAGCACTTCAAACAGACCTGCCGCCCAGATGGCTTCAAAGCGCAGATCGTCGCCATCGACCGCGAGTCGGTCGTGCTCTACCGGCTGGCTTTGGCTGGGATGATCGCCGCTGATCTGGCGAAGGACGGCATGGCCGAGGCGGATGCTGCGGCGAAGGCCGAGCGGATGATCGCGTGCGTTTTCTCCAAGAGCCAAGAGGACGACAAGCCGAGCGAAGACCCGGAGGTCCAAGCCGTCCGCGCAGAACTGGTTGCCCATTACCTCGACGCGGACGGAGAGAAGACAGCCAAAAAGGCGTTCAAGGGCAGCGGCGATGAGCCGAGCTTCCTGATCGTCTGCGACAAGCTGCTGACCGGCTTCGACGCGCCGAACGAGCACGTCATGTATCTGGACAAGCCCCTGCGCGAGCACGGCTTGCTTCAGGCCATCGCGCGGACCAATCGGACCTGCTCAATCAAGCGACCGGACGGCTCGACTGTCGATAAGCCGCACGGCCGGATCGTGGACTACATCGGTGTCACCCAGCACCTCGACGACGCCCTGTCGTCCTACCGCGCCGATGACGTTCAGAACGCCCTGCGCGATCTCGATCTTCTGCGCCGTGATCTGCGGAAGACCCACGCCGAGTTCATGCGCCAACTGCGACTGCTGGGCCTCAAGGGCATGGACGAGAAGGCCGCCGCCTACGCCATCGAGAAGCTTGTAGCGGATGGCCGCGAAGATGACTGGTTCGAGCTTCAACGGCTGGGCCGCCACTTCGTGCGGACCTATGGCGATCTGTCTCCCGACCCGGCGATCCTCGACTTCACCGAGGACATGAAGTGGGCCGCGACCTTCCTGCGGCTGGCGCAACAGGCGATCACCAAGGACGAGAGCCTCGACCACCTGACCTACTCGGGCAAGATCAGGGATATGCTGGAGGAGCACGTTCGGGCCACCGGCCTGACCACGACCGTTCGGCTTCGCAACATCACCGATCCCGACTTCAAGGACGACTTCCAGACCGAGGAGATGTCGGACGAAGAACTCCACGCGGCATTTGTGCGGAAGTCGGTCGAACTGAAGCGCGTGACCCGCGAACTGGTCGATAAGAACCCGGCTCAATACGGCCGCTTCTCCGAACGGGTGCTGGAGATCATCCGTCGTTTCGAGGAAGGCCAGATCGCCGCCGCCGAGGGCCTGAAGGATTTCGAAGACCTGACCGGCGGCATCGCAGCCGAGGCGGGCGCCCACGACGAACTCGGCATGGACGAACGCGCCTTCGCGATCTTGCGGATCATCGAGCCGCATGCGCCGGATGCCGAGCATGCGATCCTTCAGGGCATGGCGGTTGAGGTGGGCGATCTCTACGCCGGAGCACAGGCGAGCCAGCCGTCGTGGTTCTTCATGGACGGCTACAAGAAGGAGCTTCGCCGCGAGGTCCGCAAACTGCTGCGTCCACTCGAACTGGACGACGCCAACGCCGTCCGTGATGAGATCGAAGACTACGCCGTCCACGCCTATGCCGAGGGCCATTGATGGGCGTCGTCCGCATCGGCCAGACCGAGATCGCCTACGAGCTTCGCCGATCCGCCGCCGCCTCTGAACGGCGGATCACGGTCACGCCCGGCCACGTCGAGGTGCTGGCCCTGACGACCGACGACGACGCCGAGATCGACGCATTCCTCGACCGCAAACGGCAGTGGCTGTTCAACACCCTGCGGGAGCTTGAGACCAAGACATCGAAGCGCGCGGTCGTGCCTCGGTTCATGACAGGCTCGAAAATTCCGTATCGCGGACGCATGGCTCGGCTGACCGTGCGCCGCCACGACGGCGCGCACATCGAGATCGACTACCGCAACGGCTTTCTGGTCGATCTTCCATCATGGGTCCGCGACGCGGATCAGGACGCCATCGTCGCCACCGAGATCAAACTGTGGCTGAAGCGTCGCGTGCGTCGGGATGTCATGGACATCGCCGCTGCCTATCGCCGCCGGTTCGGCCTGAAGCCGCGCACGATTCGCGTCGCCGACATAAAGACCGGCTGGGGTGCCTGTGGTCCGACCGGCTCCATCCTGATCAACTGGACGCTCGTGTTCGCGCCGAAGGCGGTGCTGGAATACGTCGTCGCCCATGAATTGGCGCACCTGACGGTGCGCTCTCACGGCCCAGATTTCTGGGCGCACATGGCCACGCTGATGCCTGACTACGAGCGGCCGAAGGGCTGGCTCGACACGCATCAGGGCGCATTGGATGCGGCTTTCTTGGACGGTCGAGGCGCAACCGGGAGAGCAGCGTAGTGCCGATCAGCGAAGGGGCTATCGACCTAAAAAAGCTCTCTGTTCCGGCCGTGAAACGCGCGATTGAAGAGAGCAAGCGAGAAGGTCGGGATGTGTTTCGGAAGAAGCACGGCTTCCACATCTCGCGTCGCTACTATCTGAAATTTGAGGGCGAATATTTCGACACAAAGCCAATCGTCGGTGTTGCATTCAAACATGTTCCTGATGTTGGTCGCGTCCTGAAGCCCACGGAGTTCTCTGGCGGCATAGCGACGCCATTCTCTGCGGGGAGTTTGCTCGATGCGTTGGGCTTCGAGGTGGTGGAGACACAGCCGGGCGAATGGGAACACCTGATATCTCCCCAGCCGCTTGTTCATGATGACAAGATCGACGACGACTGGCTGGATCATGAAGAGGTGAGCGAAGGCACGCCTGTTCTGAAGGCTCATCTGCGACGGGAACGACGATCAGCCGATCTTGCAAAAAAACTCAAACTCTCAACACTGAAACGCACCGGAAGACTCGCATGCGTGGTTTGCGAGTTCGACTTCGCCGCGACCTATGGCCCAAAGGGCTTGGGCTACATCGAGGCTCACCACATCGTGCCGCTCGGTGAATCAGACGAGGCGGTGATCACGATGGCAGCCGACCTCGCATTGGTCTGCGCGAACTGTCACCGCATGGTTCACCGCAGCGGAGGCATGACCTTGGATGACTTGCGTGTCGCTCGACGCGAGGCGTTTGAGGGAAGCTCAAGATCATTGAAGTGAGCGGACTTCAGCCCCACTCCAACTCCTTCGTGAAATGCCGGTAGCTGGAACGACCATCACCGCCTCCAGCCTCGTTGATCCGGGGAATGCCGATCTCGTCGCATTTCGCCTCCACGTCGGCGAACAAGCTCAACGGCACGGGGCGATTTCGTTCGATGTGGACATCTCGGAGAAGCCAGCCCGCTCCGGTAGTCAGCGGGCGGAATTCCACGAGGCATTTGCCCCGGTATTCGGCCAGAGCCATCCGGCCGACTGCCGCATCGGCAAGGCGATGACGGAGGCAGTTCCGATAGCGTCGGCCAGCGTCCAACACATCTCTCATCGAGAGCAGCGGACGCAGTTCGTTGTCGCCCGATGCGATGGGATGCGGGGGCAGTTGATCTGCACGTTGTAAGAACCGGTCGAGCAACCGAGCCAGCGTGGAGGTCGGACGCATCGCGGCGATAGCTCCAGCTACCACCTCATCGGTCGCCTTCGAGTTCAGCGACTGGATGAAGCCGATGGCCTGATTGAACATCAGGGCTTCGCCGCCGCTGTCGATCCGCTCCAGCGTGTTGGCATGCCGCCAGCGATGATCGAGCGCATTTAGGACATCCAGCTTCCGACAGGTGATCCGGCCTGAACCGCGCAGCGCATCCGCTGCTCGCGTATCCTCATCAGCGAGGAGGTCGCGAAGAGCGATGTAATCTCTGGGACGCGGCAGCGGTCGTTCGCCGATCTGTGCAAGCACACCGGACAGGCCCTCGGGGACTTCGCGGAACGCCCGTCGCAGGATGTCGCCGGGACGGCCATGGCGGATCACCTCTGCGAACGACATCGGGAGCAGATCGTCACCGGCATCGTAAACGCCGACGTTTTCTTCCCGAGATGCCAACGCAGCAAAGATTGCCTGACGGCGGGCGGGCGCCGCCGTCAGCACGCGGGCCAGAACACCGGGGGCGGTGTCATCCAGCTTGACCAGAGCTTCCGTGCACCAGCCGAGCAAGCCTCCATCACGCATGGGCGACCTCCCATGGAAACCGCCCCTGACCTTGGCTGTTCGGCGCGGTCTGGAACGCGACCCACCGCCACTTCCGCGTTTCGGCCGAAGTTGTCGGCAGGTCGAAAATGATCCGCTGGGGTTCGTTGGTCAGATCGTTCAAGATCGCCTGAACTGCCCTTCCTTCCGGCATCACGACGGGCACTGTCACATGCCCGTCAGCCTCGGCCGGAGGCTCGACGAAAAGCCATTCTGACGTTGATAGCCACTGATGTCGGCCCGCGACGTGGTTCAGGAATGCTTCGAGTTCGATGCCATTGACCTCGCCAGCCTCGTCAAGGACTACGCTGACCGCGAGACATCGCAGCGGTTCTTCGAACGGCGCCAACTGACCTCCATTTATGGTGGAGCTTCAGGGTCTCATGGAAGCTGAAACCGTCAACCAGATCGCCGAACAAAGCCGTTGGCGCGGCCACATCGGCAAGCACCATCCCTGCGAACATCAGCGGGAGCTTTTTCCTTCCCGTCTCCCGTCGAGTGATCCGAACTCAATCAGATTGTTCGGGGTCTCGCATCGGCATGTTCTCGTCGCGAAGTTTGTCCAATGCGGATTGAGCCTCGACAAACGTCGCCACCGCGTTTGCGTCCTCGACAATGGCGACGTAGGCGCCAGCACAGTCAATCAAACTGCTCGCAGCAAAGTAGAGGGCTGCTGGTATTTCCTTCGAGTGTGGGCCGAGGATGTTCATCCCCGTCTTGTCGCCCGTCGGCAGGAAATTGTGCCGGAGAGACGCTTGGGAGACGTGGCTGTAGAAGCCGCTCATTATCCGGTAGTTGAGATAGCCGTTCGAGGGGCCGTATTCCTTAGCGATAGCACCGATAGCTGGTGGCTTGCGCCCTGCCAGTCTTGTTTCCAACACGGCCTCTCGCGCTTTTGAATCTACGATGGTTTCGGGCTGGTTGTCCGATACCCGCTGCAACTCTTTCTCGCGCGCGATCTGGTTCTTGATGTCGTCGGCGTCGAGATCAGAAAGTGCTTGGTCCGCTTTCTGCGCCATGTAGGCCAGCCAGAAGCTGCTCTCGGAGATCGACCGCGCCAGCCCGGCGGCATCAATGGCAAGGCCGCGCTCGCACAGCAGGATTGCTGAGACGTGGGCGTTCATGGCTCGCCCAAAGATGCGAGCGGCTGTAGGGTAGAGGGCCTTGCTCAACCCACCTTCGCCGTCCCGCCAATGGTCCATGAACAGCTTCATGACGGCCTCGTTGAGATCGCGGCAGAAGGTGAACCACGGCTCATACTCGTCGAGGTAGGCTTCACTCCAGCCGTCGATGACGGGCGATAGCATCCCGAACTGGATCAGCGAGTCGGCGTCGTCCGGTTCATGCGAGATCGACATTTGGGCCTCATAGGATTTCGTTGGTGATGACCATGTGACCGCTGCTGGCAGCGTCATCCCGGTATCCGCAGACGTGAGTCATTTCTCGCGGTGAGGCAGCGGTGCGCCCAGCGCAGATAGGTATGCCTTCTTCGCCTCGTCGAGCCTCGGGACATTCGAGATCATGATGGAGTGAGCGAATGCCAAGGCCCACACGCATGTTCTCACAAGGTGCTCCGAAGCGGCGCCTTTGGCACCGAAGCTCGTGTGACGAGTGGACCAGCCATCCCCGGCTTCTTTTGTCATGCCCGACGTGAAACGCTCAAAGCCGAGGAAGTTGGGATGCGCTGCTTCACTCAGCGTCGCATAACGCTCCTGAACCAGTTTGGGATGATGGCCGAGGCGTTCAGCATATTTGTCCAGCTTCTCAAGCTGAGTGATGATGTTGACCTGCTTGAGGACATCGACGCCATCTCCTAACCGCGAGCCGAACACGAGCCGAGTCAGGAACTGCTCCATCTCCTCTGCGTCGAGGAATGCTTCGTCCACACGATCCCATGGCAGTGCGACGAACCACTTCTCGATCCGAGGCACAGCTAAGGCGAAGCTCGCTGCCACTTCGAGCAGAGCGCGGCTGAGGACACAGGCGGCGGTCACCTCGTTGGCGTTAAGTGCTCGCACGGCAGGAGCCGCCAGTTCGACTACTCTCCAGACGGAAAGCACCTGATAAGCCTCGGCGAGCCGCAGAAGATGCGAAAGCAGGAGTCTGTTTGCCCGGGAAGGCCGTGGGTCCGCTTGGATCGCGCGCGTGAAGTCCTCGTCCGTCAAGAAGTCCCAACGAAGAGCAAACTTGGCAGTGAACAAACGCTGGAAGTGCGCCATCAGACCTGTGACCTGATCAGGTGGCGTGTCTCCCGGCTGGGATGCGACGGCCAAAACCGCTTCGCTGAGTTGATAGGCTACACGCACTTCTCGGTATTCGTCGGTCACTTCGACTGCTTTCCGTCCCAACTGGAATGTCGAGCAGGTTCTTAGCTCAACGGTATGTGCGAATGGTGCACATCGGCATGATGCAGGTGTGTGGCGAGAAGGGCGAACCTGTCCGAATTAGCAGGGATATGTGCACACCTTCTTCGCAGACATATCAATCAAGGGCGTGTGTCGTCCGAGCTTCGCTCGAACGGCTCTCGGCGCGCTTGGCTCGCTCACTGGCGTTCGCGGCCAAGACGTTTGAGAGCTATGAGGATGGTCGTTTCTTAAGCGATCTCGATCCCCAGCATTCTTAGACCATTGAACAATTCCCCCTGTCCCTCCCACACACTGGAATCCGGCATGCCGGGGCAGAGATGGGAGAGACAGGGGGATGGTTTTCATTCCTGAGCCAGTAATGAACCTCGTCAGCGACGTTTGGGTGTTATCCCGCTGGTGGTTGCCCGGTGCCAGCAAATCGCCCGTATCCTTGCGGTGACAGGGGTATCAGAACCACGTCGTCGCTTCGGACGATCCGCTGCCAATCGAATGGCCGGCTAAGAGTGACGTGTCACCTCACAACGGTTGACCGCCCATTGCACAAGGGCGGTGCCTCTCGCTAACGCAGAACGAGGGAACGCTTCGCGAGATTCCGGGGCTTCAACTCTGTTTCGACGGACCCCGGATCAGTTTGCCTACGCCCGCTGCAACGGACGACGGTCCTTTCAGACCTTATGATGTGGACGGCTCCGACAGATTGGATTCCACTTGCCCACTCTCGGCGCCTGTGCCGGTCCTGTATCCCGGCCTTTTCCAGTTGTGCGGGTGGGGCCGCCCGCCTCTATGCCCCTGAGTGCTATGAGCCTCGCCAGATCACGGCCTGACGACTCGCCGAAACAGAAAAGCCCCGGCCGGGTTTGGGTCACCGGCCGGGGCTGGATCACGAGACGCCGAGTGCGATCTCCTGAAAACCTGCTTCCGTCTGGACCCAAACCAGAGAGCTTTGATCTATTTATCCATCTTATCTGAGTGACCCCGCCCACTCATTATTATTCGACGGTCGCAGGCACAAAATTTCCTAACCTTTACAGGTCTCGGAGGCGCCCTCCCTCGACATCGGCGAGTAGTTTTTTGGACAGTTCATCCTGCTTCGCAGGCTGGCTGTTTCTGGCCCGCGCTATCGCTCTCTTCAAGGCGGCTTGAGCCTTAGTCGCGCGCTTGGTCGGCTTGGTCGGCATCTTGATCGGAGGAAGTGGGGCGTCGAGCAGTGAGAGCCTTTCTTCGACTTCCTTGGCAGACAGATGGGGATACTGCGCGGCAATCAACCGTGCGGCCTCGTCTCTGGGTCGGCTTCGGAGGTCTTTCACCCACTGCCTGTGGCGGGAGCCATTCTGTCCCGCTGATCCCGAGCGATTCACCGGGTGCCCCGGTCATTGGCGAGCCAGCGAATGAAGGCGTTCTTATCGCTTGCGAGAGCGAACGTCACCTCAAGCTCGCCATGGTGATCGGGGGCCAGACACCAAGCGGCATTGGCATTGTCGGCGCACCAGCCTGCGACGGAGGCGGCCATTGTCGCCCTGCACCAGTGACCGTGAAGCGTCAGTGGAAACCCACCAGAGATGTCGATGGTGTTGATCACGCTTTCTCCTCCAGTGTTTTGCGGACTGTTCCGTCCGCTCCTTTCGTCTTCGTCATTCTCGTCGTCCTTCATGTTTGTGGCCGTTGGGGCCGATTTGTTGATGTTCACGCACGTCGCATTCGGTTGGTTGGTGGGCGCCCACAGTTCATCGCTGCCCCGAAGCGGTGTTCGGAGCGGTAGGTGTCGTGTCGGGATTGAAGTCCCGTCAGAGGTGAGGACGATCCCTCGCCTCGGGGTATTGATGAGACCCGGATGAGGTCTCTACGGGAGGGCGTGATAACCCGCCTCGGCTTGGCCAAGCACCGACATCATCTCAATTTTTGCCGTCTCGTGAAGCACTGTGCGGGCGGCAGAATTTCCATCCTCCAAGCGATCTGGTGCCGATCTGCCGCTGGATGGCCGATAGAGCTTCCGATCTGCTTCCGAGGGTGTGCGATCTGCCGCCAGAGACAGGATCGAGGCGACGATTCTGCCGATTTTAACGACCGATCTGCCACCTCTTTTCGTCGCAGAAAGTGGAGGCGGCAGTGACCAAAGTGTCGGTGAAGGATCAGGCGAGGCAGGAGTTGGCCGCTCGGCTGGGCATGCCGGTTGAGGACATGCTCACCCGTGAAGATGTCGGTCCCATGCTGAAGCCGCCGAGGTCGGTGCGCTGGATGGAGAAGAATCCTGACGCCAGCCCTCCCTTCTTCAGCAAGGGGGAGCGGCAGAAGGCATACTATCCCCGCCAATGGGTCGAGCAGTTCGTGACGACTGGAAAGGTCAAGGACGCCAGCGGCAACCCGATTAAAGAACACCGGCCGTGGCCTCCCGCGCCTCCCGCGCCGCCTCCGGTTGATCCAGTGAAGCGCGACAATGCTCTCGCCTTCCTCGACAAGCTTGGAGTGAAGGTCGATCCCTCGATGAAGAATCCTGCCCAGATCAAGGAGATCGAGGACTACCGGAAAGGTGTGTCTGAAGGCTTCTGAAAAAGGCGCGGGGGCGTTCTCCCAAACACCCCCGAAAACCAGCCCTTCAGCGACCCGGAAATCCGGGCTTTCAGAGCCGTGCGTCGATGTGCTCGACACCATCTGTTTTCAGGGACGAAATGGGTGACAGCCCGCCGATCCATGAGACGATGTTCTCATCATCAACGGATCGAGGTGCGCGGGTTGATCTATCTGACGCTGGCCCAAGGCTATGACCGCTGGAAGAAGGACGGCTCCGGTTGGGAGTTGAAGGACGAAGGCAAGCTCTGGCTCCTCGTTGAACCGGCGCGTGGCGAGTTCTTCCCGGTCCTGAAGCCCGAGGTCGCGAACTGGTGCTTCGACAACATCGGCGCCTACCGGATCATCGAACACGTCCCCAAGCCCGCGCCGGGCGAGCGCGTGAGGTTCGGTCCCGAGCAGGGCGATAGCTGGCGCATCGAGTTCAAGACCGACACCGACATGGCCTTCTTCAAGATGCGCTGGGGCTGACGCCATGACCAAGCGCGTCGCGATCTACGCTCGTGTCTCGACGGCGGATAAGAACCAGACCGTCGAGAACCAGCTTCGCGATCTGCTGGCCGTCGCCCAGCGGCAGGACTGGGAGGTCGTGGCCACCTTCTGCGACGAAGGCATCTCCGGCGCGAAGGGGCGAGATAAACGACCGGCCTTCGACGCCCTGTTGAAGGGAGTTGCCCGCAGGGACTTCGACCAGATCGCTTGCTTCTCGGTCTGCCGGATCGGCCGATCCTTGCCCGACCTGATCCACTTCCTCGGCGACATCCAAGCCAAGGGCGTAGACCTCTACGTCCACACCCAAGGGCTGGATACCTCGACGCCCTCGGGCGCGATGATGTTCCAGATGCTGTCGGTGTTTAGCTCCTATGAAAGAGCCATCCTGCGTGAACGCATTATGTCGGGCCTCCGGCGGACGACCAAGAAGAGCGGTCGCAAGCCCATGCCTGACGACCGTGTGGAAGCGATCAGGAAATCGTTGCGAGACGGTCAGGGCATCCGTGCCACCGCCCGGCTGCATCGTGCTTCGCCCATGACCGTGACCGCCATCAAGCGGTCGATGAAAAGCGTCGCGGCTTAAGCCAGAGCCAGCTTCGCGTTCACCTGATCTTCCTCGCGGCGGAACTGGAAGCGCACTTCCACGCCTCCGTTGCCGAGCGAATAGTGGGGCCAGTTCGACGGCTCGATGCCGATAGACATCACTACCGCCTTCGCTCGCTCGGCCAGAACCTGCTGGGCCAGCGCGTTCAACGACAGCTTCCCAACATCGTAGCCCGCCTTTGCCAGCACCTCGGCGAGCCGCTGCTCCTCCGCGTCAACATCGGACGCAGAGACGACGTGATCCAGCTTCCACACGTTGACCTTCTCCACGTCCGATCAGAGCCTCGGCGACTCTCTCATCGCCAGCCGCAGAGCCGCTCTCATGGACGACATTGACGATCAAGACGCTTCGGAACGCTCACCGGGAAGCGTGGCAGGAGCGTCCCCTGTCGCGTCCACCATTTCTCCTCAAGACATTCAAAGCCTTGAAGACCTTTGTGGTCTCGCGCGCGGCCGCCGCGCTCATGCGGGGCTTCTTTCAAGCGGGGTCTGCGGGTTCGTCACCCCGCCCTCGGCCTCTCTTCCTGGGGTTCCTGAGGCTTCAGCACTGCAAGGCCTTGAGCGACGAATTGTTAAGCCCGGAGCCGCCGAAACCGCTTGAAGCCCTCCGCTGCGTCTTTCAGTAAATACGGCGGATAGTTTCGGGGGAAGCGGGATGGGACTGAAACAAGCCTTGGCGGCCGTCCTGGCGGCCTTCACCTGTGTCGCGCCGTGGTCGGCGCAGGCCCAGACCACGGGAAGCCTGCGCCTAGACCAGCCTGGTCCGGTCATCGCGCCCGAGGTCTATGGCCAGTTTATGGAGCAGCTGGGAACCGGCATCGACGGCGGCGTCTGGGTCGGGCCGGATTCGGCCATCCCCAACACGCGCGGCTTCCGCAATGATGTGGTGGCGGCGCTGAAGGCTCTGGATGTGCCCGTGGTGCGCTGGCCGGGCGGGTGCTACGCCGACATCTATCACTGGCGCAACGGGATCGGCCCCCGCGATCAGCGTCCCGTCACCCTGAATCGCTGGTGGGGCAATAAGGAAGAGAACAACGCCTTCGGCACGCATGAATTCTTCGAGTTCGCCGAGCTGATCGGGGCCAAGACCTATCTGAGCATCAATCTGGGCACGGGCACGCCGGCCGAGGCGTCGGACTGGATCGAATACATCACCTCGCCGAGCGGCTCGCGCCTGGCGCAGGAGCGTCGCGCCAACGGTCGCGACCGGCCGTGGACGATCGACTATCTGGGCGTCGGCAACGAGCCCTGGGGATGCGGCGGCCGAATGCGGCCCGCCTATTACGCCGACCTGTTCCGCCACTACGTAGACTTCGTCAAACCGGAGAAGGCCGTCGTGGTCGCCGCCGGGCCGGCCGCGGCCGATTACGAGTGGACGCGCACCCTGATGAGCGTGGCGGGTGAGGATCTCGACGCCCTGTCCCTGCATTACTACACCCTGCCGACCGGCGACTGGACGACCAAGGGGCCGGCCCTCGGCTTCGATGAGGCTCAGTGGCGGGCGACCTTCGAACAGACCTATCGAATCGGCGAGATGATCCGCGAACACGACGCCATCATGGATCAGACCGATCCGGCGGGCGCCAAGATTCTGGCCGTCGATGAATGGGGCGCGTGGTACGACCCGACCCCGGGGTCGCCCGACGGCTGGCTGCAGCAACAGAACAGCCTGCGCGACGCCCTTCTGGCGGCGGCCAACTTCAACATCTTCCATCGTCATGCCGACCGGGTGCGGCTGGCCAATGTGGCCCAGATGGTCAATGTGCTTCAGGCCATGATCCTGACGGACGGCGAGAAGATGGTGCTGACCCCCACCTATTACGCCTTCCAGATGTATCGGCCCTTCCAGGGCGCGAGCGTACTTCCCCTCAGCCTCGAGGCGCCCGATTACGGAGCGGTGAAGGCGGTGGACGGGACGGCGGCGCGGGGAACCGACGGCAAGATCCATGTCGCTCTGATCAACCTGGATCCGAACCGGGCCCATCCTGTCGCCCTGACGCTTCAGGGCGGAGGCGCCCGCAGCGTGACCGGCCAGATCCTGACGGCGTCGGCCATAGACGCTCACAACGCCTTCGACGCGCCGCCCTCGGTGCTGCCCGCGCCGTTCCAGGGCGCGCGTCTGGTCGGCGGTCGCCTGACGGTCGATCTGCCGGCCAAGTCCCTTGTGGTTCTGACTTTGAATTGAGCCAAGGCGGGAGCGCGCGGCCAGACGACGCTCGGCCATCGCCGCTCTTCGAGAATCTTTCACGTTCTGGTCAGAATCTGGTTGCGGCGGAAAATGGCGGCCCGTATAGAGCCGCCTCGCTCGGAGACGGGCCGGCCACTGAGGCCTTTGAGACTTCGGTTTCGAGGGATTTGGCGGAAAGAGAGGGGTTGAGAAACTTCTTGCTTTTCCGGGTTGGTTTCCTTAGTTTCCGCGCTCCAATCGAATCGCCGAACGGTTAAGAGGAAGGCCTCTTGGTTTTCCTTGCGGTGGTTTTTTGCGGTTTTGAGGCTTCGGTCTTGGTTCTGCAAAATCTCTGAAAAGAGCGGTTGACACGGGGTTCGCGGTTCTCTAAATCGCCGCCTCCGCCGACGACGAGGCGCTAAACAAGTCGGGCCGCGGATTGCGGTTCTGGTCTTTGACATTGTTGATTTGGAAAGAGAAACGCAGGCGGCGGTGTCCTTGCGATAGTCCTAGAGACTGTCATACGACACTGACTATCTGCGGTCTTTTTGAAAAGATACCATGCGTCGGTCTTAGGATCGACGGGTGGGAACTCGTCAAACAAATACGTAGAACTAATGCCAAGGACGTCTTCGGACGGTCCGATGCTTAGGTCAGAAGTCAACTCAACCTGAGAGTTTGATCCTGGCTCAGAGCGAACGCTGGCGGCAGGCCTAACACATGCAAGTCGAACGAAGTCTTCGGACTTAGTGGCGGACGGGTGAGTAACACGTGGGAACGTGCCTTTAGGTTCGGAATAACTCAGGGAAACTTGTGCTAATACCGAATGTGCCCTTCGGGGGAAAGATTTATCGCCTTTAGAGCGGCCCGCGTCTGATTAGCTAGTTGGTGAGGTAAAGGCTCACCAAGGCGACGATCAGTAGCTGGTCTGAGAGGATGATCAGCCACATTGGGACTGAGACACGGCCCAAACTCCTACGGGAGGCAGCAGTGGGGAATCTTGCGCAATGGGCGAAAGCCTGACGCAGCCATGCCGCGTGAATGATGAAGGTCTTAGGATTGTAAAATTCTTTCACCGGGGACGATAATGACGGTACCCGGAGAAGAAGCCCCGGCTAACTTCGTGCCAGCAGCCGCGGTAATACGAAGGGGGCTAGCGTTGCTCGGAATTACTGGGCGTAAAGGGAGCGTAGGCGGACATTTAAGTCAGGGGTGAAATCCCGGGGCTCAACCTCGGAATTGCCTTTGATACTGGGTGTCTTGAGTGTGAGAGAGGTATGTGGAACTCCGAGTGTAGAGGTGAAATTCGTAGATATTCGGAAGAACACCAGTGGCGAAGGCGACATACTGGCTCATTACTGACGCTGAGGCTCGAAAGCGTGGGGAGCAAACAGGATTAGATACCCTGGTAGTCCACGCCGTAAACGATGATTGCTAGTTGTCGGGATGCATGCATTTCGGTGACGCAGCTAACGCATTAAGCAATCCGCCTGGGGAGTACGGTCGCAAGATTAAAACTCAAAGGAATTGACGGGGGCCCGCACAAGCGGTGGAGCATGTGGTTTAATTCGAAGCAACGCGCAGAACCTTACCACCTTTTGACATGCCTGGACCGCCAGAGAGATCTGGCTTTCCCTTCGGGGACTAGGACACAGGTGCTGCATGGCTGTCGTCAGCTCGTGTCGTGAGATGTTGGGTTAAGTCCCGCAACGAGCGCAACCCTCGCCATTAGTTGCCATCATTCAGTTGGGAACTCTAATGGGACTGCCGGTGCTAAGCCGGAGGAAGGTGGGGATGACGTCAAGTCCTCATGGCCCTTACAGGGTGGGCTACACACGTGCTACAATGGCGACTACAGAGGGTTAATCCTTAAAAGTCGTCTCAGTTCGGATTGTCCTCTGCAACTCGAGGGCATGAAGTTGGAATCGCTAGTAATCGCGGATCAGCATGCCGCGGTGAATACGTTCCCGGGCCTTGTACACACCGCCCGTCACACCATGGGAGTTGGTTCTACCCGAAGGCGCTGCGCTGACCGCAAGGAGGCAGGCGACCACGGTAGGGTCAGCGACTGGGGTGAAGTCGTAACAAGGTAGCCGTAGGGGAACCTGCGGCTGGATCACCTCCTTTCTAAGGATGCTTCTCCAGTCTCTCACGAGACTATTGAGGCTCCGCATAGCTATGCGCTCAAGTCGCCGAAAGGCGCTAGCGCAAAGCAAAAACGGCAGGATGCCGCCGTCTCCGTTTCTCTTTCCACTTTCGTCATCGACGCTTCGGCCATACGGGTCGTGGAGTTGGTGACGCGATCGCGAGCCCGGACCTCCTGGCTGTCGCGCTGCCCTAGGCCCGTAGCTCAGGTGGTTAGAGCGTACGCCTGATAAGCGTAAGGTCGGCAGTTCGAGTCTGCCCGGGCCTACCAGCCCTCTAGGATCCATCTGGACGGTTCGTCGACAGTTCTCCTGGCTTGACCCTGAGAAGGGGCCATAGCTCAGTTGGTAGAGCGCCTGCTTTGCAAGCAGGATGTCGTCGGTTCGACTCCGTCTGGCTCCACCAGGCCGCCCTACGGCCCTGGATTAGACCGGAGGCCCTGCTTTGGAAGCGGTGGCGCACCCCGCTGAAGCTCGCAGATCGCATCAGGAATTGCCCGTCGGCGCTTGCCGACCGGCATTGATATTGTGAAGGAAGAATGAGACCGGCTCCCCTGAGCTTCTAGGTCTGGTTCGATAAGAAGACATTGTCTGACAAAAATCAGGCTTGGTCCCCCGGCAACTTTCCAGTCGGGCGGAAAACACCAAGCATGAGTTTTGCTGAGAAACGATCAAACGTTGAAGGGCTTCTGACGGATGCCTTGGCGTAGAGAGGCGATGAAGGACGTGGCAAGCTGCGATAAGAACCGGGGAGGCGCTAGCACCCTTTGATCCGGTTATTTCCGAATGGGGGAACCCACCTTTACAGTCTTCCAACTCTGTTCCGGCTTCGGCCGGGTCAGCGATTGGCGGATTGTTGAAAGGTATAATGGACTGAATACATAGGTTCATTAAGCGAACGCGGGGAACTGAAACATCTCAGTACCCGTAGGAAAGGACATCAACCGAGACTCCCGTAGTAGTGGCGAGCGAACCGGGACCAGGCCAGTGCTCTTGTGAAATAAAGACGAACGATCTGGAAAGGTCGGCCATAGTGGGTGAAAGCCCCGTAGTCATCAAACAGCAAGAGACTCGAGTAGGGCGGGACACGTGAAATCCTGTCTGAACATGGGGGGACCACCCTCCAAGCCTAAGTACTCCTCTACGACCGATAGTGAACAAGTACCGTGAGGGAAAGGTGAAAAGCACCCCGACAAGGGGAGTGAAACAGATCCTGAAATCGGAAGCCTACAAGCAGTCGGAGCCCCCAAGCGGGGTGACGGCGTACCTTTTGTATAATGGGTCAGCGACTTCATGTGTCGAGCAAGCTTAAGCCGTTAGGTGTAGGCGCAGCGAAAGCGAGTCTGAATAGGGCGCTAAGTTCGACGTATGACGACCCGAAACCAAGTGATCTATCCATGAGCAGGTTGAAGGTTGGGTAACACCAACTGGAGGACCGAACCGGTGAATGTTGAAAAATTCTCGGATGACTTGTGGATAGGGGTGAAAGGCCAATCAAACTTGGACATAGCTGGTTCTCCGCGAAATCTATTTAGGTAGAGCGTCCGACGAATTCCTTAGGGGGTAGAGCACTGGATGGTTGCGGGCTGCGCGAGCGGTACCAATACTAACCAAACTCCGAATACCTAAGAGAACTATCGGGCAGACACACGGCGGGTGCTAACGTCCGTCGTGAAAAGGGAAACAACCCTAACCATCATCTAAGGCCCCCAAGTACTGGCTAAGTGGGAAACGATGTGGGATTGCTTTGACAATCAGGAGGTTGGCTTAGAAGCAGCCATCCTTTAAAGAAAGCGTAACAGCTCACTGATCAAGCGATCCTGCGCGGAAAATGTAACGGGGCTCAAGCCAGTCGCCGAAGATATGGGTTTGCACTTTGTGCAAGCGGTAGCGGAGCGTTCCGTAAGCCGGTGAAGGTCAGGCGTGAGCCTGGCTGGAGGTATCGGAAGTGAGAATGCTGACATGAGTAACGATAAGAGTGTGAGAGACACTCTCGCCGAAAGACCAAGGGTTCCTGCGTAAAGCTAATCTGCGCAGGGTTAGTCGGCCCCTAAGGCGAGGCTGAAAAGCGTAGTCGATGGGAAGCAGGTAAATATTCCTGCACCAGCTGGAAGTGACGGATGGCATAACTTGTACGGGCTTATTGGATTGTCCGTGCAGGGGCGTTGTCCCAGGAAATAACTCCAGCAGAGACCGTACCCGAAACCGACACAGGTGGTCAGGTAGAGCATACCAAGGCGTTTGAGAGAACTATGTTGAAGGAACTCGGCAAATTGCACGCGTAACTTCGGAATAAGCGTGACTCACCCTGGGCAACCAGGACTGAGTGGCACAAGCCAGGGGGTAGCGACTGTTTAGCAAAAACACAGGGCTCTGCGAAGCAGCAATGCGACGTATAGGGTCTGACGCCTGCCCGGTGCCTGAAGGTTAAAGGGAGGAGTGAAAGCTCCGAACTGAAGCCCAGGTAAACGGCGGCCGTAACTATAACGGTCCTAAGGTAGCGAAATTCCTTGTCGGGTAAGTTCCGACCTGCACGAATGGCGTAACGACTTCCCCACTGTCTCCAGCATAGGCTCAGTGAAATTGAATTCCCCGTGAAGATGCGGGGTTCCCGCGGTCAGACGGAAAGACCCTATGAACCTTTACTATAGCTTCGCCTTGGCGTTAGCGACCGTATGTGTAGGATAGGTGGGAGACTATGAAGCCGGGGCGCCAGCCTTGGTGGAGTCGTCCTTGAAATACCACCCTTACTGTCGTTGACGTCTAACCGAGGGCCGTTATCCGGTCCCGGGACATGGCGTGGTGGGTAGTTTGACTGGGGCGGTCGCCTCCCAAAGTGTAACGGAGGCGCGCGATGGTGAGCTCAGAGCGGTCGGAAATCGCTCGTCGAGTGCAATGGCATAAGCTCGCCTGACTGCGAGACTGACAAGTCGAGCAGAGACGAAAGTCGGCCATAGTGATCCGGTGGTCCCGAGTGGAAGGGCCATCGCTCAACGGATAAAAGGTACTCTAGGGATAACAGGCTGATTTTGCCCAAGAGTCCATATCGACGGCAAAGTTTGGCACCTCGATGTCGGCTCATCACATCCTGGGGCTGGAGCAGGTCCCAAGGGTATGGCTGTTCGCCATTTAAAGTGGTACGTGAGCTGGGTTCAGAACGTCGTGAGACAGTTTGGTCCCTATCTGCCGTGGGTGTTCGAAGCTTGAGAGGATCTGTCCCTAGTACGAGAGGACCGGGATGGACATACCTCTGGTGTACCTGTCATGGCGCCAGCTGTGCAGCAGGGTAGCTAAGTATGGAATAGATAACCGCTGAAAGCATCTAAGCGGGAAACTAACCTCAAAACAAGGCTTCGCTGAGGATCGTGGAAGACTACCACGTTGATAGGCCAGGTGTGGAAGCGCGGCGACGCGTGAAGCTTACTGGTACTAATAATCCGATCGGTTTGATCGTTTCTCAGCAAAACTCATTCGATGATCATCTAGACAAGATGATCGTCACGACAATGTCTTCTCATCATCCGCTGTCCCCCTGGTTGACCCGGTGGCTATGTCGGAGGTTCCCCACCCGATCCCATTCCGAACTCGGTCGTTAAGCCCTCCAGAGCCAATGGTACTTCGTCTCAAGGCGCGGGAGAGTAGGTCGCCGCCGGGTCTACCAGCGGGACAGCCGATGATGTCTTCGAACCCCTCTTCCTTCACATACCTCCCTGCCGCGGGATGGAGCAGCCCGGTAGCTCGTCAGGCTCATAACCTGAAGGTCGCAGGTTCAAATCCTGCTCCCGCACCCAAATAAAAAAAGCCGCCGAACAAATCGTTCGGCGGCTTTTTGCTGTCTCAAAACTGAGGGCCGATCCAGCGGCGTCCAGCAGGCCAAGCCCGCAAGTCCGATCGGCTTCCCTGCGCTCACGGGCCGCCGCAATCGCTGCGACGGCCCGCTTTGCAGCATTAGAAGGCGTAGGTCAGGCCGACGGTGAAGGTACGGCCGCTCTTGGTGTAAGAGGTCGATCTCTGTTCGACCACGTCCGCATACTGATCGATGGCCTCGTCCGTCAGGTTGATGCCCTCCACGACCAGCTTCAGAGACGGGGTCACGTTCCAGAAGGCGGTGGCGTCGATATTGGTGGTGTCGTGGTAGCCGGAGCCGACGTTCCCGTTCCCGCCGATCCCGTCCAGATAGCCGTCGCGATAGGCGCTGGAGACGCGCGCGCCCCAGACGTCCGTCTCGTAGTAGAGGGTCGCGTTCGACGACCATTTGGACAGGTTCGACAGCGACAGGGTGCGACGCACGCCGTCGACCATGGCGTCCGTCTCGCCCTCGGCGTAGGTGGCGTTGAAGCTGATGCCGAGCCCGTCGAACGGCGCGGGGAGGAAGTCGAAGTCACGCTGGAGCGAGATCTCGGCGCCCTTGATCGAGGCGCCGTCGCCGTTCACGGGCCTGCTGTAGGAATAGATGGTGTCCGCCGTCTGGTCCGGCCCCAGCAAGGACAGCGGATAGCCGATGTCCCCATAGCGCACCGACGCCGTTTCGGCGGTGATGAAGGAGTCCATCTTCTTGTAGAAGACGCCCAGAGCGACATAGCCGCTCCGCCCCATGTAGTATTCCCATGAGGCCTCCACCGAGTCGGCGAGGAATGGCTCCAGGTTCGGATTGCCCGCGCTAACGCTTCCGCCGAAGGGGGTGAAGCTCACCGAACCGGCGGCGCGCAGATCGTCCAGGCTGGGGCGGCTGATGTTGCGGCTGGCGCCCAGTCGCAGGATCATGTCCGGCCGGATTTCCAGCGCGAGGTTCGCCGCCGGCAGATAGCCGTCGTAGCTGCTTTTGATGACGGCCGGCGCAAGGCCCGCATTGGTCGCCACCGTGCCGGCCGAGGTCAGATCGGTGGAATAGTAGCGCACGCCCGCGTTGGCCCGCAGCGGCATCGAGCCGATCTGGGCGTCCAGCTCATACTGAACGAAGGCGGCCGCCGTCTTCTCGGTAAGGGCGTAGTTGGTGCCGGCGCGGTCGTTGGCGACGGTCAGGTCGCGCAGCTGACCCGTACGGTCGAAGGTCGCCGCCACATCCGCCACCACATAGGGCAATAGAGAGTCGAAGCGGATGACCTCGAGCACCGGCGCAGGGCGGCTGGGATTGTTGTACGAGTCCACACGGTTGAAGCGCTGCCAGCCCTCGTTCTGGAAATCCTTGTGCGCCACGCCGAACTTCAGGCGCGACGAGGGCGCGAGGTCCCAGACGCCGTTCAACTCAACCGTCTTGTATTCGCTCGTGATGAAGTCCTCGCGAGCGTCGGCGCGCATCAGACCCCATTGGGTCGGATCGGTCACGTCGAACCCATAGCGTACCGCCACCGGACTGCCGCCGCGATAGTCGTAGGTCAGCCCCTTGTTCACCGCCTGGATGAAGACCTTGTCGAAGATCGGACCGTCGAACTCGGACTTGGCGTAGCCGACCAAGGCGTTGAAACGCAGGCTGTCGCTGAGCTCATAGGCGCCGTTCCACACCGCCTGGGTGAAGGTGGTCTCGTCTTCGGAATGTTTGGCTTCATTGCGCATGTCGACGCCGGACCAGTCGGCGTAGACGATACTGTCGCCGCGGATTTCCACCGCGTTCAGCCTCTGCGTTCCTGTGACGTTGCCGGTAAGGGCGTTCACGCCGGCGGGCGCCAGAGCGTATTCGTCACGATCGTTGCTGAGCGTGCCGTAGAGCAGATCCAGGCTCATCTCGGTTCGGTCGTTCGGTCGCCACTGCAGCGAGCCGGTCAGGCCGACGCGTTCGCGCTCGGCGTACCAGGTAGACGGGCTGACGGCCTGGGGCGCCGAGACGCGGTTCAGACCCGTGGCGTTGACCAGTCGGTCACGGTCGGCGGCGGAGACGTTCGGGCCGATATTGGCGGCGCCGACATTGATCTTGGTCCAATTCCAGCTGCGCATGCCGTATTCATTGACGTCGTTGCGCGTATAGGCCGCCGAAAGCAGGGCGCCGAACTCGCCGGCGCCGTTTTCCCAGCGGTTGGACACCAGGGCGATGAGGCGCGGCGTGACGCTGTCGGTGTTCGAGTTGGTCTGCGCCTTGGCGCCCAGCACCGTGCGTGACCCGCTGTAGTCGAACGGACGCGCCGTCGTCAGGCCGATCGTGCCGCCTATGCCGCCCTCGTCCTGCTCCGCCGAATAGGATTTCTCGACCGTCACACGGTTGAACAACTCCGAGGCGAACAGGCTGTAGTCGAAACTGCGGGTCCGGCTGACCGAACCCCGGTTGTCGAAACCGGAGGAGGTGTTGCCCAGCACTTCCATGCCGTTCAGCTGGGTGCGGGTGAAGTCCGGGCCCAGACCCCGCAGCGAGATCTGGCGGCCCTCGCCGGCGTCCCGCGTAATGGCCACCCCGGGGACGCGCTGCAGCGATTCCGCCAGGTTCAGGTCGGGAAAGGCGGCGATATCGTCAGCGACGATGACGTCCTGCGCGCCCACGGCGTTTCTTTTCAGATCCCGCGCGGCGTTCAGGCTGGCGCGAAAGCCGGTCACGACGATCTCATCCAGCTCGGCGGTCTGTGACGTCGAGGCCGATGTCTCATCCAAGGGGGTGGCGCGAGCGGTGTTTATGGCCCTGGCCCTGGCCGTGCGCGGGGCGGCGGGCGCCTGCGTCGATGCGTCAATCAGCACCGACCGCCCGACAATACGCGCGCTGACGCCGCTGGAGGCCGTTAGGCGCGAGAGGGCTTCGGCGGGCGTGTAACGCCCCTCCACGGCGTTACTGCGTCGGCCGCGCAAGGTCTGGGGCTGGGCCGCGACCTGCAGGCCGGTGGCCCGAGAAAAGGTGTTGAGCGCCAGCGACAGATCCTGGGCCGGAATGGAGAAGACCTGCTGAGCCGCCTGAGCGGTCGCAATGGTCGGGCTGGCGGCGGCAAGGGCAGCCGCAAGGGTGAAGGCGGACGCGCGCAGCGTCAGATCGAATCTCATGTCGGATATCCCCCGTGGAAGCATAGGCTCGAAGGCCTGCGGGTGAGATGTCCGGCCGGATTAGAACCCTACCTTTTCCAAGGTGAAATATTGGAGACGGTTTCGCTACAAATCGCCACGATCAATCCGTATCCGGTCCTTGTCCTCGGAAACGCGCACGCCGTAGGCGGTTTGGATCAGGGCGAGAACGGACTGCGGCTCGTTGACCTGGAACCGCCCGCTGATGCGCATACGCCGCACTGCAGAATCCAGGGTGATGGGCTTGGCCGAGAAGCGATCCAGCTCCTCCACGAGTTGCTCCAAGCTGGCGTCCTGAGTGTCGAACCATCCGTCGATCCAATCCGGACGGTCTCCGCCTAAGGGGGCGCCGCGTTGGAGTCTTCCCCGTTCCAGCACCACACGTTCGCCGGGCCTGAGAACCATCGTCTCCTTGGATCGGCCGCGGACCTGAACGGCGCCGCGATAGAGGGCGACCTCGATGCGGTCGGACGAAAGCCGGTCGATATTGAAGGCTGTTCCCATCACCTCGACGTCCCCCTCGTCAGCGGAGACCGCGAAGGCGCGGCCGTCGTGTCGCACGTCGAAAAAGGCTTCGCCCTGCTCGAGAACGGCGGTGCGCCGCACCGGGCTCTGCCGAACCACCAGGCGCGAAGCCCCGCTCAGCCGCACGAGGGAGCCGTCGGCCAGTCGCACCTCGCGTTGCTCGGCCCGGGCGGTCTCCAGCGTCCGATGATCCATCCAGGGCGTGAACAGGACCGCGGTCGCCGCACAGGCCGCCGCCACGGCGGCGGGAACGCCCAGGCGCCAGAGGGGCGCCCCCTCCCGGCGTCGAGGCGCAGCCCTCGCCGCGTCGCCTGCGGCCTCGGCCAAGGCGTCGGATCGCCACAGGGCCGCAAGGTCGGCGAAGGCGCGCCGATGAGTTTCGCTCTCTCCCATCCATCGCTCGAAGGCCGCCGCCTCCTCACTGCTCGCGTCAGGCCGGCTGATCCTGTCCACCCAGACCGCCGCATCGGCCATGATCCGTTTCCGATCCGTCTTCAATTCACCTTCCCCCGACCCGGCCCGTTCTGACCGAACGCCTCGTTGAGGTCGAGCAGTCCACGCGTCACATGTTTCTCGACCGCCTTGACGCTGAGCCGAAGGTCAGCCGCGATGGCTGCGCAGCTTTGGTGTTGAACGCGACGACGGATGATGATGTCCCGTCTCAAGGCGGGCATTTTCGCCAAGGCGCGCTTCAGGGTCTCGACGGCTTCTCGGCCTTCGATGACCCGGTCCGGCGCCGGTTCTGCGCTGGCCAGGGTTTCGCTCAGCTCCACCTGACCCCATCGGTGTTCACGGCGGAAATGCTCTTTCACGAGATTCTCCGCGATACGAAGGGCCAGACCGTAAAGGTTGTCGATCGGCACGCCGTTGCGGCCGTATTGCACGAGCCGCAGCACCGTCTCCTGGGCCACGTCCTCGGACAGGTCGGAACGGCCCAAGCGCCGACGCGCGAGGCGTCGAACGAAGTCACGGATCGGCGCCCAATCCTCTGACGCCTGACTGTCATCGCGGTCATATGCCAACGGCGCCCCCACCGTCCGGCCCTCTACCGGCTCATTGTGAAGTTCGCATGTCGCGAGACCGTCGACGCGGTGCCGTCTTGCCCCTTGCGACCTTGGGATGAAAGGCGGCTGTTGAATGCAGGAGGCGAGGTCCCGCACTCAACAGCCGGCTGCCTCATGCTTGAATGAACGCCAGCAGGTCGGCGTTTACAGCTTCTGGATGGGTGGCGAACAGCCCGTGGGACAGGCCGGGATAGGTCTTCAGGGTTCCGTTCGACAACAGCTTGATGGCCTGGTGCGCTGAGGCTTCGATCGGCACGACCTGATCATCCTCGCCATGCAGCAAAAGCACCGGCAGGGACACGGCCTTCAGATCCTCGGTGAAGTCAGTTTCGGAGAAGGCGGTGATGCAGTCGTACTGGGCCTTTGCCCCGCCCGCCATGCCTTGGCGCCACCAATTGCGGATCAAGCCTTCGCTCACCTCCGCCCCTTCTCGGTTGAAGCCGTAGAAGGGACCCGACGGCACATCGAGGAAGAACTGCGCGCGGTTCTGCTTGAGCGCGTCACGGAACCCGTCGAACACCGCCATCGGCAGGCCGCCGGGATAGGCCGCCGTAGCCAGCATGATCGGCGGCACGGCGCCGATCAGCACGGCCTTGGCGACTCGGCCAGGCCGGCTGCGGGCGACGTAGCGGATGACCTCGCCCCCGCCGGTGGAGTGACCGATATGGATGGCGTTCTTCAGGTCAAGCGCCTCGGCCAATTCCGCGACGTCCGCGGCGTAAGTGTCCATGTCGTTGCCCGTATCGGTCTGGTCCGATCGCCCGTGGCCGCGGCGATCATGGGCGATGACGCGAAATCCCTTGTCCAGGAAGAACAGCATCTGGTTGTCCCAGTCGTCGGCGCTGAGCGGCCAGCCATGGTGGAAGACGATCGGCTGGGCGTCCTTGGGCCCCCAGTCCTTGTAAAACAGGCGGGTGTTGTCGAAGAGGGTCAGGTAGGTCATGGCGAAGTCCTTTGAGGGGATGGTTAGAGGCGAAGTCGGCTGCGGTCAGTCTGAAGGGATCAGTTCGCCTGCGGGCCGGCGCTACGGGCGGCCTGATCGATGACGTCGGCGACGGCGTGCGGCTGCGAGATCATCGGCACGTGGCTGGCGCGAATCTCGACCTTGACGGCGCCGATCTTCTCCGCTTGCTGGCGCAGCATAGCCGGGGCGATGGCGGCGTCCTCGGTGGCGACGATGAACCAGCTCGGGCGGGTCCTCCAGGCAGCCTGGGTGACAGGTGTGGCGAAAGACGACATGGCGATGGGCACCTGGGAGTCGCGCATGAAGGCGACATCCGCATCGCCGACGTCGGCCGCAAATCCTTCCTTGAATCGGTCGGCGCTGATGAAGCCGAAGCCGTCGGCCTGTTCTTCGACCACGAAGGTCGAGGGGATGCCAAAGCCCTCGTACTGGTCGCCGGCCGTTTCGCCGACATCGGCGGTCAGGGCGGAGACGTACACCAGACCCTTCACCTTGTCGTCGACCCCGGCCTCGGTGATCACCACGCCGCCCCAGGAGTGGCCGACGAGAATGGTTCCGCCGTCCTGGCGCGCCAGGGCGCGGCGGGTGGCGGCCACGTCGTCGGCGAGCGAGGTGAGGGGATTTTGGACGATGGTCACCCGGTAGCCACGAGCGGTCAGGTCTTCATAGACAGCGCGCCAGCCGGAACCGTCGGCGAAGGCCCCGTGGACGAGGACGATGTTACGCACGCTCTGATCCGATGGAATCGTCGGATTGGCTTCCGCCTGAGCGGCCCCGCCGATGCTGGCGGCGCCGACAGCGGCGAGGAGGATTTTGGGCAGTTTGATCATGGTTGTTTCCTTCGAGCAGGCTGGAATGGCGATAGAGAACCAGAGAACGTATAAGTGCGATAATATTTATCGCGCAAACAAAGAATGCATTGGGATGTAGGGGCCGTCAAGTCGATATTTATCGCGATAGATAAATATCGGTCGCGCCAAGCTCGGAGTGCGCGCCGGCGGGGGATCAACCTCCCTGGGAATGGGCCTTAAGAGGGCCGCCTGCTGTCCGGAGGAGGGGCAGGAGAGGGACCTGCGGCGGGCGGCGCTCCGCCCTCCGCCAGTCGCACGACGATCTTCTGATGTGGCGCGAGGATGATTTCCTGAGCCCGCCCGTCGGCCCGGCCGTTCCGACTTTGGCGCACCACGGCTTCGTCCAGTCGATCCCGCCTCGACAGTGACATCTTGCGAGCGTAATAATTATCGCAATATGATTTTTGATCCGCAGGAACGAATAAACCCAATGTCCAAATCAAAAGGTCCGGTCCCCATGGAGGACCAGCTCTGCTTCACCGTCTATTCGACCGGCATGGCCATCCAGCGGGCGTACAAGCCCCTGTTGGACGCGTTGGGCGTCACCTATCCGCAGTATCTCGTGATGAACGTGCTTTGGCGCGAGGACGGCCGGACGGTCGGCGACATCGCGGACGAACTCGCGCTGGAACCCAGCACCATGACGCCCCTGCTGAAACGGCTCGAGAGCGCAGGTCTTGTCGGGCGGGCGCGCAACCCTGCGAACGAGCGCCAGGTGGTGGTCACCCTGACCGATGAGGGTCGAGCTCTCAAGGAACGCGCCGGGTGTCTAGGCGAGGCGCTGGTGGACGCCTCAAGACAGACAGCGCCTGAACTCGGCGATCTCAACACCCGCCTCAAGTCCTTGCGGGACGCCGTCTACGAAAGTCTGGCGTCGCGTAAGGCGGCGCACGGATAGGGGCGAGTTGGGCTATGCCCTGTTAATCCGGGTGCTGATCATGCGCGCCTGATCAGCGCCGGAAATCTCACGCCTGGATCATAATGCGTCGTCGTCTCGGCGGCGTCTTCTCGGAAACGCCCATTCTGGAAGACGCCATGTGCACGCCTGAGACATCCACTGTCCATTCGTCCTCCCAGCGAGGGCGTCGCCTCGCCCAGGTTCATGGGCGAGATCCAAGCGCGGAGGGCGTCTTCTGGTATTCCGTCGTAACGACCGGCGTGTACTGCCGGCCCACCTGCCCCTCGCGAAAGGCGAGGCCCGAACACATCCGTTTTCACGAAACGCTCGCGGAGGCGCGCCGAACGGGCTTTCGTCCTTGCCGTCGATGCCGGCCGGAGGAGCCCGCCCTTTACGAGCGTCAACGCGCCCTGGTGGAAGCCGCCTGCGCCCAAGTCCATGACATGGGGCAAACGCCGACCTTGAATGCGCTGGCGCAGGCGGCCGGGATCAGCGCGTCCCATTTTCATCGGCTGTTCAAGCGGGTGACGGGCTTGACTCCCGGCCGCTACTTCGACGCTGTTCGAGATCGCCCTTCTACGCCTGCCTGGTCCACGGCGCGCCGTCCTCTCATGCAATAAAAATGGCCGCCGCCTTTCGGCGGCGGCCTACATCCCGCGTCGCGGACAGGGACGGGTGACACGCGCGGAATGAACGACGCTGGCGACGAGCGCCCGCGTCGAACGGTTCAGAAGCGGTAGCGCGCGCCTGCGCGGACGCCGCCGCCCAACTGGTTCTCGCCGAAGCGGCCCTCGCCCTGGACAAAGGCCTGAAGGCCGCCCCCGGTCTGGAACTGGGCCACAAACCGCGTTCGGGCGAAGGTCTTCTGGCCTTCCAGAGCGACAGCATCGGTCTGGCCGCCGCTGACCAGGCGTCCGGTCTGGTCGGTGTCGAGATCCTGAACCGCCTCGACGGCCAGGGAGATGATCACGGCGCGGTTGTCGGCCAGGTCTTTGCGGATGAAGCCCTGGGCGCCCACCCGCGCCGAGAAACCGCCGCGATCATCGAACACGACCCGCTGTCCAAGAACCTCGAGATCGTCCATGCCGCTTCGCACATAGTCGAGGCCGACGAGAGGTTCGAAACCGCCGCCTTCCAGGGCGATGCGATAGCCGGCCTCCATCTGTCCGCCCCAGCTCGTTCCATCCACATCCGCCTCGAAACCTGCGGCCGGGCTGCGGAGCTTGAGATGGTGGCGATCCGCCTTGATCAACGCGGTGGTGAAGAAGCCCAGTCTACGCCAGGCTGAATAGACGCCGGCGTTGACGGTTTCGATATCCGCTCTCAGCCCGCTGTCGTCGAAGGCCAGCCGGGAATCCACGTAGCCGCCGGTGAGACCGACGATGGCCTGGCCGCCGGCAAAGTCGCGTGCGCCCAGGGAGGCGCCCATCTGACCGCCCGCCGTGGTCTGGTCATAGGCGAGGTCGAAGCTTGCCCCGTCGCTTTTCCGATCCAGTCGACCGCCGTGGGCCTGGGCCCAGACGCGGCTGGCGGCGCCGCCGGCGGCGCGCGCCATCGACTGCTCCGCCCCGAAGGCGTCGGCGGAGGCGCGCCAGGCGGTGGCGAGGCCTTCACCCGCCCGCACGGTCTGGTGGACGGCCAGGCCGGCCGAGGCGTTCAGCAGATAGGCCCGCGCCGCCGAGTCGTAGCTGACGGCGTAGCGGACCAAACCCTGGTCAGGATTGGCGACGTAGAAGGCGTTCGACGCCGAACTGGAGCCGACGGTGACCACCGTCAGGCCCTTGGCCAGAAGTCGCGCGTCGGCCGGGGCGATGTTCAGCAGAAGGCCCGTCCGGCCGGAGGCGCCGCCGCCGACGACGAGCCTGTCTGCCGCCGAGGCGCCGATGTCCAGGCCCAGACGGGCGTCGCCCGAGGCGGCGTAGGAGCCGGAGAGCGAAAAGATGTCGCCAGCCCGTTCGTTTCGAAGGTCGACAAGGCCGCCGTCGTTGGCGAACCGTTCCAGGCTGGTGAAGGCCAGAGTCAAGGGCGTGGCGCTCTTTGCGAACCGGAGCACGCCCTTGTTGGTGAACATGTCGTCGCCCGCGCCGTAATCGCGTCCCTGGCTGATGACGAGGGTTCCCGTGTTTTCCTCCCTGTCGTCGCCGGGGCTGAGGGTCGCGACGTCCCGTGACGCCTCGTCCGCCAAGGCTGGGGTCAAGCCGACGAGGCCGGCCCCGGCCAGAACGACGCCTGTTATGGCGAGAAGGTGAGCCGAACGGCGGCGGCGCTGTGCGCTGTGGCGAACGGATGATCGAACAGGCATCTATAGTTTCTCCGAACGCCCCGCCTTGCGCCGAGCGCCGCCGCTTGCGGCTGTCGGGGAGAAGACGCCGCCCGCCGGGGGAGACCTTACGGCGATCGCAAAATCAGAAGGCGGCCTCAAAGCCGAGCCGCACGGTCAGGGGGCGGAGCGGGACCGCCTGGGGGTCGAAGAGCCGGTAGGGCGATCCGATGCCGTAGCGGGTGGCTTGGACATCGAAAGGATTGGAAACCCTCAGGCTGAAGGCCCGCTGGGCCGAGCCGAGCCGAGCGGTCAGCTCGGTGCGCACATAGCCGCCCTGGGGTACGTCGAGGCCGGGGCCCAGCCCCAGCCGTGACTTGCCCACATAGCGCATGTTGGCGCCGAGTGTCAGGGGCAGGCCGGCCAGACGCAGAGCGTTCCAGTCCACAGCCAGCTGCGCGCCGACGGGCGCGACGTTCGGGATCGGCGCGCGGCTTACGCCGATGATCGTGGGCCGGTCGATCCGTACGAGACTGTCGTTGAGGAACAGCCCGCCCAAGAGGGTAAGCGCCGGCGTCGGCGTCCAGGCCGCGCGCGCCGAAACGAACCGAATCCAGCCGTCGCCGATGTTGCCGGTCACGAGGTCGCCACCCTGGGTCGCGACGTCGGCCTGGATGTCGCGCCAATCCTGCCAGCCGATCGAGACCTGGGCCTGGAGGTTTGACGCGGAGGGCGTCTGGACGCCAGCTTCCCACAGGGTGACATGATCCGAGGCGAAGGTCTCGAAGCCTCCGTCGCTGTCGCTGACGCCGCCCGGTCGGACCGCTTGATCAAATCGGACAAAAGCCGCCCAGCCGAATGGCGTCGCCCAGCGTGCCGAGACGGTCGGGGTCGCCGTCAGGCTGACGCCGTCGTCGCGCGGTGAGGCGGCTTCCACCGCGTTCGGCCCGACGGTATGGATGTCGTAGACGAGGCGAACCGCCGCCAGACGACCGCCGAACGCCA
>Ga0208958_1000818_pt1 | contig 34906 bp, 27 predicted proteins | sample RifOxyB1_FD_184032 | JGI IMG/M metagenome (GOLD analysis project Ga0208958, IMG submission 184032) | Soil microbial communities from Rifle, Colorado - Rifle Oxygen_injection B1 (SPAdes) | ecosystem: Environmental > Terrestrial > Deep subsurface > Rock core/Sediment | place: Rifle, Colorado...
AACTTTCATCTGCGGGAGTGAGCACTTCACTCTCGTCAATATAATCAACCCCAATAGCTTGTAATATCTGAGCCTCAGCAAAATGACCAATGCGGCATTTTGCCATGACTGGAATGTTAACCTCTTTCATAATTCCATATATGAGTTCGGGATTTGACATCCGTGCCACTCCACCATCTCTCCTAATGTCAGAAGGAACTCGTTCCAGGGCCATAACTGCGATAGCTCCGGCGTCTTCAGCGATACGTGCCTGTTCTGGAGTTACTACATCCATAATGACGCCTTTTTTTAGCATTTCTGCTAGGCCAGTTTTTAAATTAATGTGGGTATGTACTGATTCGTTCATATATTAGCTCCTTTTGCCTTTGAGCATAGCTATTCAGCAATTTATTTTTGGAGTATGATACAAAACAACTGGTAGAAGAAGGGACAGAATAAAAAAAAGTAGTGGGACAGTTCTTCTTTAGGAGAATATCGTGGAAAAGCTACCCTATATAAGACTTAATCTTGATACTCAAAATTCTGGTCGTCCAATTAGCGTCGAACAGTTGGTTATACTTATTAAGAATCAAATTCTATCAGAGAACCGTTTTAAAGGGTGCCGTCTCCCTCCTGTAAGGGCACTTGCACATCAACTTGGTCTTTCCAAAAATACTATTCAAACCGCTTACGATGAACTACGCGCTCAAGGTTTAGTCGAAAGCAAGGATCGCTCAGGATTGTTTGTGTCTAAAGGTGAGGAACCACGATCTTTTGATAATCCGATCAATGTCCCTGGACTTGAATTTAAAAAAATTTCATATGATGAATATGTCAAACCTAACCACGACAATGCTATTAATATAAGTTCAGTTTTTATTGATCCACGAATTTTACCCAAAGATAAATTGACTGCTTGTTTTAGATCAGTACTCAAATCTCCAGGCATTCCTGAATTTCATGATCATCAAGGCATGCCGGCCCTTCGAAAAAAGATTGCCCAGCGCTTGAAAAATCGAGGTATTGAAGTAGATATGGATCACATCATTCTTACCAGCGGATCTCAACAAGCACTGGACTTAGTTACGCGTGTTTTGGCAACTAAAGTAGCTGGCACCGAAGACCCATCATATCATCTGGGAAAATATTTATTTGAAATGAATGGAATTAAAACGTTTGGTCTACCAATAGATCCATTTAATGGGATTGATTCTGCTATTTGGCAAAAACGTTTGGCAGAGCATCGTCCGGGTCTTGTGTATCTTACAACTAGTTTTCAAAATCCTAATGGCTATTCTTACTCTAGCTTGGAAATTTCCAGCATTGTTAATTGGGCCAAAGAGTTTAATTTTGGAATTCTAGAAGATGATTGGGGCGCCGAAATGCTTTCATACTCAGAATTTAAACCAGGTCTGCGGGCCATGGGAGGGAGTAACGTTCTTTACATGAATTCTTTTACTAAAAAAGTTTTTCCTTCCCTTCGCCTTGGCTATATTGCTGCTAACGAAAAAACCATAGGCCCATTAATGATGGCGAAAAGAGTTTCAACGATCGCTGTCCCAGGAATTATAGAGACCGCTTTCTTTGAATTTCTTGATCGTGGTTACTATGACGCTCATTTAAAATACATACAAAAGGAATTAGATATTCGCTATCAACATTGCCTGAGTTTATTGCGAGAGTTGATGCCTGAAGAGGTAAAATGGACCACACCTGGAGGCGGACCTGTGCTATGGTTGGAACTTCCTAAACGTGTGAATCTTGATTTGCTTTTAGCTAATCTTAAAGAGCAAAAAATTCATATTGAATTATCAACAAATGCTTTTTTTGGTGAACCACATTCTCATGGATTTAAAATTGGTTATGCTTTTTTATCACCAACTGAAATGGAAGTTGCCTTAGAAAAAGCGGCACAAGCGATTCGAAAACTATTAAATTAATGTTTTAAGACAAACTCACATTCTTAATCTTTACAAACTTCGGCATATTTAAGGCAAAGGGGCTTCTGAAACCATAACTGCTGGTAGCACTGATGTTAACAGCTTTGCTTGAGAGCCATTCTATATTAGTAAAAAGGTTTAAAAAGTTATCAAGAAGTCTAACTTTTTCCAGGTTGTGCGTAATTTTTCCTCCTTCGATTAAAAAAGTTCCAAAGCGACTGGTTCCTGTGATTTCAGCTTTGGAGCTGTTGGTGAAGTTGAGATAGTGGAGGTAATTGATAAAGATAGTGGGCTTTTCACAACTGCTGATCATAGAAATTTGATCATCTGGTCCAGTACCTTTTTCTATAATAAGATTATAATCACTCTGGTTACAACTATTTAATTTTTTATTAAACCTGTCACATGTCATTTTATCAGTGTATGCAAGATCTAATAAAACCCCATTTTTAATGAGCTGTCGGTCAGTATGTTTGAATCCATTTTGTCCAAATGGTCGTTTAAAAAGGGGATGAGTGCTTGGAGCATCAGCTATAGTAAAATTTTTCCCAAAGAGTTGATCTCCCACTTTTCTTTGATCATTAAGGTACGACTGCCCATATTCTTTTGCCTCTCCTGAAGAAATCCATAAAAGGTAAGCACATAGTTCACCCATGGCTTCAGCAGCAAAAACTACGTCATATTTTCCCTCACTGAGTTTTTTATATGGAGTCGTGGTGGTATATTCATAAAGATTTTCCAGTTCTCGAAAATTTAGATCGAGATCATTTTTGGTTTCTCCAACCATAAGTTTTTGAATTTCTTTTTTGTCATGAGAGTTGATTTGCACGACAATCTCGCCGTTAAAATCTGAACCTTTGTGGTAAAGTGGTTCCTTGGTTTTGGTATTAATTATACCGTAAGAATAACTTCCAGAAGAAAATGATCCAGAAATATGATTGTGTTTATCTTTTTTAATAAATATATCGTCAGCTTTTTTATAAATGTCGACCATGATTTGTGAATCGATGTTTTCCAGACTTGGATCAAAGTGATCATTTTTCTTATTGGAGCCACAAAGAGGTTCAATCGGAGTCAGGAATGGAATCTCAGGCATATGATCGATTTTTTTACTTAAATCATCAATCATTGTCATAGCTTCATTTTTATTAATGGCTGAACCCGTAATCATTTTTTTATTTTTATATAGTTCTATAGAATAGAGTTCTCTGGTTTCGGTTACATTAAGAGAGATCTGAGATCTTCCGGCCCTAATCATATTGGAATGATCACTTTTGTAGGAGACTTCTCCCTCAAGGTGATGTTTCTTAATTTGGTCATTTAGTTCAAGTAAATTATTTTGTATTGAATCCATATTATTTTCCTATTTGAACATTATTAAAAACGCACACGGGAACATGATGCCCAAGTCTCATGGCTTGATTGGGTTGCCCCTTTCCGCAAGTAAAAAAGACATGCTGTTTGCAAGTAGAGGCATTACCAACCTTGATGAGGGAATTCCAAAAAGGCATGGAGTCTGCTCGGTAAGTAGCATTTTTAAGAATAGGTCCTTTTTTACCATTTTTAATCTTCCAGGCAACTTCGGTGGCAAAATGGAAGTTTTCTCGATTGGATCCTATTGACCATGATTTGGCAGAATCCACAATAATACCATTTTCAATTGAGGAGATGAGATCTTCCAAATTACCGTCACTCCCGGCATCAATGTTTATATTTGTCATACGATCTATGGGCATACGGTTATAGCTTTCGGATCTTGAGCATCCACCGGACTTCTTAAAAATTTCTTTACCGTGTAGTTGATTTGTTTCGGCTACCATTTGTCTGGAGGTAATTGCCCCTACCAAAATTCCTTGATCAATCAAAGTGGTATTTTGGGCTTCCACTCCATCATCATCATAACCAGTTGATCCCGGAGAGTTGGCACTTGTGGCATCTGCTCTGGCAGTCAGTTTTTTAGATCCAAATTGTTTTTTTCCAAAATCGTTTAGTGTGACATGGCTTCCACCTGCGTAGCTTAGCTCGTAGCCTAGTATTCTATCGAGTTCCAAGGCATGCCCGATAGTTTCATGTGTTTGTAAGGCCATCATTTCAGGTAGAATAAGAAGATCACAAACTTCTTCTTTTGCTTCATCTGCGACGGCAAGCTCGAGTAGCTGTGACTTAAGGGTTTCGGTTTGTCCGCTAAATTCGTTCGAGAGGATACTTTCAAAACCAGTTGTTCCTTTGGGGTCATGAGGAAGTGTATAGTGCCGGCGCTGGATCTGTGAGTCTTTATCTTTTGTGTTTAGAAAAAGAGAACCATTTACATCCAATAAGTTTTTTTCTATTTCAGAACCTTCGCTATCGAGGAAAAGAATTTTTCGATTATAAAAAGCGGAACTTACATTCCATATTTCAAAGCTTGGATGAGAGAGACTTCTAGATATTTTAACAAGTTCGTTAATCTTTTCATCAAGATTTATCTCAAAGGGGTTTATTTTTCTTGGCGTTGTATAGGTAGCTTTATGAATCTTTTTAGGTGCAAGAGTGATTTTATTTTTAATAAATGTTGAGCTAGCCTTAGCATTTGAAAGGGCCTTGTTTGCCATCTGATCGAGCAAGTCAAATTTTTCACTTGAAGCAAATCCCCAAGCTCCGTTGTAAAGCACCCTAATTCCAAATCCAACTTTATTTTGACATGAATAATTATCAAGGGTGTCTTTTACGATTGATATGTATTCAGTTTGATCAACCAGATGCAGCCGGATATCCGCGTAGGTTGCACCGCTATTCATAATACGGTTGATCATTTGTTGGGCCTTATTCTTCATAATCTTTCCTTGGAGATTTTTTTAAAAATCTACTAATCTTCCAGATACCTGACAACTGATTTTTTCTTACATGCCCTACCACTTGAAATGCAGTTAAATTCTGTGTATTCTCAGGTATCATGATCTGGGGTACTATTAAATTAAGAGGTTCGTGAAATGAAGCTAGGAATCGTTACAAAGATTATGTCAGTTATTGCATCAATTGTGGTGATTGGTCTTTTAGTGTTTGCCTCTGTAAAAATTATGGATATGGCAGGATTGAGTAATGCAAGAATGGACACTATCAAGGAATATTCTGTTCAATATGATAAAATTCCCAGATTAAATGAGGAGACGGCTCAAAAAATAAGAAAAGCAAACAGGGATAACCAAAGGGCTTTTGCTTGGTTGGGAGGTGTTTTGATTGTTATAATGGGATCATTTATTATTTACGTTAAAGCGACTTCCAAAAAAAACAAATAGCTAAGTTATTCTCTTAACTATTTGAAATACTTAGATTGAACTAAAAAATTGTGAATGGTAGTAGTAAATTCAATGCGAATTATCTTGCTAACATTATTGCAGGGTATTACCATGCTGTATTTATAGAAATGTTAGGATTCTGTTAAGTATGGCCTACTATTTTGATAATAACTTTGATGGATTTGTAAATAAAGAGCTATTGGAAGAATTAGACGAGTTATGGCTTATTAAAAAATCTCTTCTTTTTCAAAAATTCGAATGCTTCCATGAAAAACACGATAATACAAATTTTGAGACGGTTGTCGCTTATAATCGCCAAGATAGAATAAAAAGTAGTAAGCAGAAGTATACTATTGATGGATATTTTTTTATTCCCCAATCAATGGATATTCAGGCCAAGGATTACCGGGCTAAAAGTTTTTTTTCATCACTCACAAATCATATCAGGTTAAAAAGTCCAGATTTTCTTCCCAGTAGTTTTTTGGATTTGAAAAAAAGTGATCTTCCTTTGGGTGCCTTGATTAAAATAAAAAAACAAATGCTGGAAAATCCTCAATTAAATTTAGAGGAAGAAGTTTTAGAAAAAACTAAATTGGCAGCTAGTTATATAAAACATGCCTTGAAATATTTAAATATCCAAGATCACTTTTCATCCGGTTACAATATTACTAGACACTACGAGTTGGAAGCAGAGTTGACCGGTACTTTGATGAAGTTATTTCGCAGTGTAGTTCGAGAATATAACGAAATTTTTATGCAAAAAATTCCCCAAACCGTAAAAAGTATGAATCTTATTGAGGAGTTTTTAAGTTATCATTTGGAAGAAAAATGGATAAAAATCCTAAAATATAGTTACCGAAAAAAACTCGATAAACTCTCAGAGGTGGTTCAAAAACTTTTAAATGAAGAAGCCAGCTATAGGAAAAATTTTTCTTATATTAAAATTGACGGCTTAGATGCCAAGGAAGATGAGCTAAGGGACTACGATTCAATAGAGCGAGAAAAAGAATCTTTTATTTATCGATCGGGAATTTTGAAAAAGTTTATTCAAGAACAACTTTATTTGAACGTAAAATACAAGGCCATGAACCAGTATATGATTCATTCGGTTGCGATGTTTGCGGCACTCCTAGCTGCTTTTTTTGCTTATGGAATGGAATTATGTCAAAGAAATATTTGGGGGTTTGACTGGTCATATAATGCTGGATTTATAATTGCGATAAGTTCATTTTCGTATGTAATAAAAGATCGCATCAAGGATCTTTTTAAGGTGTTGCTCATTGGTAAAATTGGCAACAATTATGATATTAAGCACGACATCTCACTCCCGGGAAAACATAAACTGGTTTTTGCTACTACCAGGGAAAAAGTAAAATTGGCTGACAAATCTAGAAAGAATTTACCTGAGAGTGTTTATAATCTAAGAGACGATGGTCATATTTTTACTCACGAAAAAATCAAGAGAGAAACTGTCATTCATTATAGCAAGGAAATTGTCATAGATTGGAGTCTTCTTGAGTCAAATCTGGCACCAATGCTCAACGAAATTAAAGAAATTTATAGGTTCAATTTCAAAGATTTCTTAGTGTATATGGACGATCCTAATAGAAAAATTCGAATTTATAATCCAGAAAAAAAACAAATTCAAAAGTTAATCTTGCCCAAAGTATATCATATTAACGTGGTCTTCCAAATTTCACCCTGGCTAAGCAAAAAAGAAATAGACCAGGAAAATATTGAAACCTTTAGAGTTCGGCTGGTAGTGGATAAAAACGGTATAAAAAGAGTTGAAAATGTAGATAAAAAAATAAAATCAGTTCATTCGACTTCTAAAGCAGACGCTTTAATTTCTTTAAAAGATGATTTGATTTCATCAGCTAAGAAATTTTCACCAATGGACCCATCTGTAGCGCAACTGCAAGGCTAATTAAATCATTAAAATGGCATTATGATAGTTATGCAATCATCAACCCATACTTTGTATTTTGACTTATTATTGAAAATTACTGCAGGAGAAATGCTATCTCCGGGAATCTGGTTATGTTTTTTGAAACATCCACGTGATATAAATAATGGGATGTTTTTAATTGCTTGATTATGGGGTTGGTCTGTATGGCCAAAGATAAATTTGAGATTGGGTATTTGTTCTAGCCAAAAATGATAGGCAGATAAGTTGGCAGCATAAGCATAAATATCAAGATAAAAGGAAAGATTTGGAAACTGTTCATTTAAGGTTTTGGCTAATTTAAGATGAGATATATTATTTAGACCAATTCTAATTTTTTGGAGATTCGAAGATGATGAATCGTTTAGTTTCGAAAGAAGCTTGAAAAGCTGATTGCGGTAAAAAATTTCATCAAATTGAATTGGCATTAAGGGAAAATAAATAAAATCTTCAGCTTTTAAATTATTAAGAAGGTTTTGATTAAAAAAGGTGTCAAAATGATCTAGGTAATTATTGAGAATTTTAGTAGATACAAATGGCCAATTTTGGGTAAAGGGAAGCGGGCGATTAGAAGTGAAAATAGTTGGTTGCGCTTGAAACAGACTGTGGGATATTTGTTTTGAAATATTATCAAGATGTTTGTGTAAAAGTTCTTGATGGAGTGAGTTGATCTGTTGATAAAAATCGTTTTTAATTTTTTTTAGGGATGAAAGTGGCAAAAATATTTGATCATCAGGCCAGAGTGTTTTATTAATAACTGAAGCAACTGTTACTTTAAACAAGGAATCTTTGGGTTGATTAAACATTTCTAAAATAACATTTTGAACTGGTTGTTTGTTCTTGGCTAAATCAGATTTTATTTCATATTCAAAGCTGTTGGTATTTGGAAAATTATTATTTTCTTTTAATTGAAGAAATATTTGGTTTGGATTAATAGTGACCATAAGTTCTAGTGGTAAGTGAACGAGGGGATAGTTTTTGTAATCTAGGTGAGGATATTTATCTTTCTGGCTACTACTTTGAGTGACATATACAGATAAATCTTTTAAATTATATGATTTAGTGTCATTTGAAATGTCCCCATTGATTTTCATGGTTGCGAGAGTCTTGGTAACATTTATTTTTAAATCAAAAGCATTGAAACGCCATTTTTTAGCTAGAGAGACTATCAATAATGTATCGTTTAGATGAATTTGATATGAAGACTTTGGAGCAAGCTCTATTTTAATTTCGTTGTGTGAATAATTAATATCTTTTATCTTTCCTACCATGACACCCATATGACCTGCATAGTTTGAATTAATTAAATCTTTTCCTGATCCTTGATAGAAGTATCCTTTGGTTTGTTTGCGAGCAAAAGATATTTGAGATTGCAGTTGGGCTTGATTATCTATTTTTGATTGACCGTTGCAGCTATCTAAAATTGAGCGATAATATTTTATAGTTGGTACGACATAGGAGGAATCTTTCATCCGTCCTTCAATTTTTAATGAATTGATACCAATTTCTTTTAATCGAAGAATATCCTCCGCTAAGGCTAGATCGTTACACGAAAAAAGATATTTTTTAGAATGATCTTTGGTTTCAAAAAAATTTCTACAGATTTGAGCACATTCGCCGCGATTGGCAGATCTTCCAAGTTCCAATCCAGACCATAAACACATGCCGGAGAAACTGTAGCATAAAGCTCCGTGGATAAAAACTTCAAGCTCAATATCCGGGTTTTGTTCACGAAGATATTTTATATATTTAAATGGTAACTCTCTTGAAAGCACTATCCGGGAGATACCCTGAGCTTGGGCTATTTTCACTCCTTGATTATTATGGATTGCCATTTGAGTAGAGGCGTGAATTCTTATTTGAGGAAAATGTTTTTTAACAATTTTTAATAAACCTGTGTCTTGGATGATTACTCCGTCAATTCCGATAAGTTGAAGCCTTTGGAGCGTGGTGAGCATTTCTTCGATTTCTTGATCATATATTAGTGTGTTTAGTGTGCAAAAAATTTTTTTTTCATTTTTTAAGGCAAATTCCTTAATTCTTCTTAGATCATCAAAAGAAAAATTTTTGGCAAATTTTCTAGCAGAAAAATTTTGAAGTCCTAAATATAGCGCATCCGCACCTGCCTTAAGTGCGTAGATACCAATTTCAAGATTACCAGCTGGTGCTAAAAGTTCCATAGAGGGGCATCATACTCTTTTTTTACCTAGAATTAAAATCCAAGATAGAAACTGGGTAAATAATATAAGTAATTTCGCTTTATATTTATGCGATTTTGATGACTTTAATGTTAAAGGAGAGAGTACGGCCGGCTAAAATGTGGTTGCCATCAAGTACGGCTAAATCATTCTTTTTTTGTACCTCTTTTATACTCCATATAATCTCATTACCTTTATCGTCCTGACTTTTTAGTTGCATGCCTTTAGTCGCTTCTGCAGGAAGTTGATTCAGCGGAACATTTATAAAAAGTGTGTCGTTATATTCACCAAAAGCATCTTTAGGAGGGAGCGTGATTTTTTTTTCTTCGTTGAGAATCATGCCTATTACAGCTTCGTTAAAGCCCTTAATGACTGTATAATTACCTACGACAAAAGCAATCGGCTCATCCTCTTTAGTGTCTAAAAATACCATTCCATTTTCCAGTTGGCCTACGCATTCAATTGTTACGTTGTTTCCGGCTTGAATTTTATTATCCATCTGGTACCACCACTGATTAATTATTGTTTTTAAATGAGGAAAAAATACTCCACTGTTTCCCATGAACAAAACGCTTGTTTGCATAAAATTCAGGAAACTTTGACTTAATAATTGTTTGTACACTATCACCTTTTGCCACTATGAAAAAACGCTCTGTTGAAATTAAGGCAGATAATTTCTTCAAAATAATTTCCAGATCCTCAGGAAAGCTAAAATCGTAGATGCAATAAATTGATGCGGAAGGAATGACAAATGATTCATCAAGAATGTTTTGTTTGATAATCTCACAATTATCAAGACCAAACAATTTGAACATCCTTCTGGCTTCTTTTATACGGATATCTACTATTTCGTAACCGATAAATGAGGCGTGGGGGTAAAGCGCATTCATTACTATCCCTACGCGTCCATAACCAGCTCCGAAATCAACTATTTTGTGAGGTTTGAATTTTTGAAGAAGTGATAGAAAATGATAAATTTCACTGTAGGGTGTTTGTAGCACTTGGGGATGTAGACCTATCCAGGCTTGGGTATTTTCAAAATGTTTTTTGTTATTGGAGATATCAGTTTTTTTATAATAGGCGCGATATCTTTGTAAGAGTTTTTGCTCAAGTTTTGGAATATCAAAACCTAAAATTCGGTCCAATTTTTTTGAATAATGCCGGGGACATCTCCCTTCTGCAGGCAAAAATATGCCAGGATCTCTTATAAAATCTCTTGGATTAGAAAAATTTATTGAAATGTCCTGGCTAGACAGCGGTATTACCAGCGACCGTTGCTTTTGGTATCTTTTTTATCTTGAGCGATATTAACTCTAAGTGGTCGACCGTCGAGTTCTTTGCCGTCAAGATTAGTGATACAATTTTGAGCGTCTTCGTCGCTTTCCATTTCAACAAAAGCAAAACCTTTAGTTCGGCCTGTTTCGCGATCAGTGATGATTTTAACAGACTTTACTTTTCCAAAACTTGAAAAAGTTTGTTCTAGACTGCTTTCGTTGACTTGATAAGAAACGTTTCCAACATATAACTTGTTGTTCATAATATTCTCCTTGTATTGTGTGAGCGTCGTAATGACCTGACTCCTGTAATTTTTATTCAAAAGAGTCAAACAGAACTGATGATTTGAGTGATTCTTAAGTAATTTGCTTCCTTTTACATGTATTGGAGGGGTGTGTAAAGAAAAATGATTTTATTTATTTACAATCAGCAAGCTGAGTGTGCTTTGAATTCAATTAAACATTCGTAATGTTTGGTGAAAGGGAACATATCAAATACCGCAATTCGAGAAGGAGTAAATTTATATTTTAAGATTTCAAAATCCTGAACCAGCGTTTCAGCATTACAACTTGAGTAATAAAAGTGGGTTATATTTTCTTTGGCAGTTATCATCTTTGCTAAATCCACGCCGAGACCTTTTCTTGGCGGATTTACGATAAGAGTATCAAATCGGTGAGCGGTGTGCTGGAAATAAGCAGTGGCATCTTCGTTAATAAAATTTATATTCCTAAACTTATTGAGTGTTTTTGATTTATTGGCACAAAGAATAGCTTCGGAAGTAATTTCAACTCCGTAAACTGATTTGAGATGTTTGGCTGCAAAAAACGAAAAGCAGCCTGTGCCACAGTATAAATCTAGCGCATTCTGGGCATCTGTTTCACTTAGCCATTTTTGAAAAGTGAGATATAGAGAAGTTGCTACAGATGGGTTTGTTTGAAAAAAGCATTTAGGACCTAGGAAAATTTGGTATTCACCCAAAGTTTCTTTTATATCAGTTTGAGGGGTTAATATAATTTCTTCTGCGCCTTCTACAATAGCATGAGGTATTGGTTGGATATTAACGGATATTACTTTTATGGTGGAAAAATTTAAAATCAAACCAGGAACCATCTTTTTTAAATTTTCAATTTTTAGTTTTGATTTAAGTACAAAGCGAAGCATATGTTCTGTAGAATTTGATGTTCCAATAATAATAATATATTTAAGTTCCCCTAACCTAGTTTGAATATCGTAAATGGGAATATCAGCTTGGATAATTATGTTTTTTAAATGAGGAATTAATTCCTTGATCCCCTTAAGGTAAAGTGGGCATTGACTTATATCCTTTTGAACTAAATCGCTGGCGGTAATACCTAACCCAGGATTTTGAGTATTTCCAAACACAGCTAATTTTGCTTTGTTTCGAAATCCATTTTGATCGTCATTTGAAAATCGAGGAAGTGGGTAAATTATGGGAATGTTTGGAAATGTTTTTTGCACAAGTTCGCTTTTATTTTCTAGAAAAGTGGCTTCTTGTGCAAAATTGCATGAGGAACAAATCTGATTTTTATAATATTGACATGAACTTATCATGAACTAGTCATTACCAGATTTTGGAAAAAATAGCTAACCCCTTGTAAAAATTAAATTATAAATGCTGTAATGATTACTTAGGGTTTTATTAAGGTAAAAAAGAAATTGATTTTAGTGGTATAAAAGAAACTCAATGAACAAGTTAATTCTTCTCTTATTCTGTTTTTTTTCTTTAGCTCGATTAGGATTAGCTACGGGGGCTGAAGAGTCTTTTTATTGCGATAAAAATGATCAATATATCTATAAAAATATCAGTTGTTGCCTCACCAGAGTTCCAAAAGAAAAATGCGAGGAATTGATTGACCGGAATTTAAGTATAAGTACCTTAAACCGAGTTGAGTCGACGTTAAATTCCATTCGAAATGGTATGTGGCAATGGGGTGGATATCCAAATTGTTTTTGGAATGCGATTTCATATCACGACCAGAACTTAGCCAACACTCCTAGTCCTTTGGAAGTACAACAATTTACATACTACTTGGAAAAAAATTATTTGCCTATTATTGGTAGAGAAGAATTAGAGGCCGGTGACATAGTGGTTTTTGATGAAAACTATCTGTATTGGGAACTTGGCATGAATATGCAAAGAGAGTGGTTTAAGATCTATGATCTGCCCAATCACGCTGTAATTTATCTTGAAGATGACTATGTCTTTCAAAAAGAAAGTGTGCTAAATGAAGTATTTTCTATTGATAAGATGGATTTTATTCTATCCCAAATAAACATATGGATAAAAAAGATTAAACATACTAAAGATCAATATACTACTACTAGGTTTTATCGACGCAACATTTAGTATTTATACAAGTATGGTTCGATGAGACTAACCGGCTCAATGCCCTCATCATTAAGATAAATTTGGAAAGCTGGGCCTTCTTTGGTTTTTGATTTAAAAAAACCACTGGTAAAAATACCATTGTCTCCAAAAAGTATTTTGTAGTCGTTTGGACCTTGAACGTATTTATTAAGTGTCAACAGAATGTTCTTTATATATTCAGGTGAAATTTTACCATTATTTTCATCGTAATTAGCATATAACTGAACGAGTCCTTTTTTAAGTGATGAGTAACAAGACTGCTCGACTGGACTCATATTATCAACATCCTTAATACGACATAACTGGGCCAATGCGCCACTATAACTTCCAGCTAAATTGATTATATAATCTAGTCCGCTATTGGTTACGCTGTTATTAAACATAACTTCAAAGGGAGCAACTAGTTGTTCAGATTCGATATTTTCAACAATTTCCAATCCTTCTTTTTGATAATTATTTAAAATTTGAATAATTAATCTTTGATATTTTTTTGAAGTGAAGGAGTCCTTCTTAACCCTAACATTAACCGATGCCCGGGCTAGCATTTGAGGGGTGGGTTCGCTATCATCAACAGGAATAAGGATTGGGTTTTTATTTTCATCCGTAGCATATTCGACTTTGGTTTCCCGGTTTTTGAAAGCATCATATTTAATTTTATCACTTCCAATAGTTATCATACTTAATGGAGTACGAGAGAAACTTGTATATGCGTTTACTTTTCGGCTGAAATATTTTCGATCTTCGCCAAAATTATTTAAATCAAAATACTGTTTCTCTGATAAACCACTTTTTCCCCACATCAAAAATAACCAACGTCCTTTTTCCTGAATCAGAGATGCTTCCTCCTGTGACTTTTGATATTTTGCGATTAAATTTTCAGAAATATTTCTGTATTTAATCAAGTCGTTTATTTCAAAAGCGAGGTCTTCTTGATTTTCAATGGCATCAATTGCTTCTTTGTCAAATTCAAAAACCCGAGCAGTTTCATTTACATTAATGTGAGAATATTCTAAATTGATCAAGGTAAGATAGACTAAATTAATAAAATCATTTCCAACTGAAATTTCTGCGTTGGTATTTTTAGTTTTACTTCTGACGTAAGTTAAAAACATTTGAGTATTGAGTCTGTTGGTAGGTTTTTGAATAATGACTTCATTCAGATGCGTAAACGCAATGCTGGCTTTGTTGATTATTTCTATAAAATAGGGTGACTCGTAGCTAAGTTTGCCAGCGATAGCTGTACCGATGGAATCAGCTTTACTGATAAGTTCCCCGGGTAAAAGACTGGTATAGTTTGAATTTATGAATTTTTTATAACTATGAGTTATATACCTATAATTGGATAAAAGAGCTTGCTTGTAGGTAGCTGCACGATGTTGATATTTATACACGCGTCTATAGTAAAGATTGGCAAAGAGTCCAATATTGTCTTCTGGAATAGTGACCGTATTATCTTGGGCCAGTTCAGTTAGTAATTCTGCTCCATTAATTTTCACTCCTATGGTATCTTCGACAATCCAGCCACCAGTAGATGATAGATCGGGGTAGAGCTCTCTTTCCACCTTAACTTTTATGAATCCAAGACTGACAGAAAAATCAAAACCGATTTGATTTTTAGCACCTAGTTCAAATAAATAATCCCAGTTCAAAATTTCTGCGACCTTAGATTCGAATTTTTCTTGGCAAATTTTTTCAAAATCTTCGGTTAATGCTTCTTCGATTTTATCAAAGTGCCCACTTCCTTGATTTTTGTTATTTAAATTAACTTTAAAATATGTAAAGCTTGGCTCATTAGCAGATAAGTTAAAAAATAGGCAAACACAAACTAGCGATAATAATACTTTCATGAAAACTCCTCAAATGGTGTAAATGTTTCTCGGAGTTTTCTAGAGGGGACTGAAGATATTAATTGATATTTCTGATTGATCTACATCAGTATAAGAGATAACACGGCATTAAAAAATCAGAAGAGTTCTGGTCAGGTATTGATCTTACTTAATTGAAAAGCTTTCTGCCAGAAATTCTGTAAACCTTCGCCAAGAATTTTTATCGGCATCCTCTCGGTAAGACGGATTTCCCCATACAGTAAAAGCATGTGGAGCTTTACCATAACTGATCATCTCATGTGATAGACCTTGTTTTTCAAGTTCTATGGCCAACTTAGCAAATTCATCCATAGTGATAGCAGTATCAGCGGTACCGTGCAGAATTAAATATTTCCCTTTCGCAGAGGAAAAGTTTTGTCCTTTTGGAGTGGCAAGACCTCCGTGAAAGGTGACAAAACCTTTCAGATTTGCTCCCGACCTTGCATACTCAAGTGTAGCTGCACCACCAAAGCAATAACCGACCATGACAGTATTAGCTATGTTGAGCCCTTTAGCTTTTGCCGCATCTAAACCGTGTCCTATTAATTTGCGCATTTTATCCCTGTCCTTATAGAGTTCCTCGGTTCGTTGGCGTTTGTCTTCTGTACTGGTTGGTTTTATACCTGCTCCAAATAGATCAATTGCAAAAACACTGTATCCTTGATCAGCAAGCATCTGGGCCCGTTTTTTTTCATAATCAGTAACACCATCCCAGTCATGGATAATTACTACTGATGGGGCATTAGCTTTGGAGGAGATCCAATACCCGTCGTATGACTTACCATCAATGGTATATGATAAGTTTTCTCCAGCTATTACCAGCATAGGTAGCAACGCATGTAAGAAAAATAATATAAAATAGTGCATAATTGGACTCCTAAATTTTATCTTTACTTAAGGTGCATTAAATTGGTCATTAATTACATAGTATTTTTAATAAGCCTATTTCAGGATGTATTTGTATAAAAATATTGGCATTTTAGGTGTTACTAGGTGTAGCTTTTTGATTAAGTTTTTTTAAGGCATGTTCTCGACAAAGATCAATTTCTTCAGGAGTGATTTCTAAATCATGGCCCATAATAGTTGATAGTTTGATACCATGTTTTCTTGCCAGTGCATCTATTTCACGGACTTTATGATAATCAAGATTTCTCGACAAGGTGAAGGATTCAAAGCGAGATTCTAGAGCTAAAAGCGCTGTTTCCGCAAGGCAAGCGTAAACTGTATTGCCTGGAAGTCCAATGTCACAAGTGATTTTAGGATTGCCTGGCAGCTTGACTTCACCGCTTGCGATCACCAAAACATCTGGTCTTTTGGCGGCGTCTTCTTTTGCTATATCAAAGGGGCGGCTTACATCACAGATGACACAACCTGATTTAACTTTTTCAATATCTATAATTTTTGCCTTATTGGCGCTGGTTGTGGTGATTATATAGTCTGAGGTGGGAGCATATTTATTGCTATCTGTGGATATGTGGATTTCAGAGTGTGGATTAATTTTTTCGATTTCATCTTTTATTTCTAATAGAGCATGAGCGCGGGGAGAAATTAATACGACTTTTTTCCAGGATTGACAAAGTAGTTTTGCACAAACATTACCGATACTTCCGGTTGCACCTATGATCATAACTTGTCCGTTATAAATTTTATCAATTTTTTTAACAAGACCCATTCGCTCTATCGCAAAACTTCCTGCCCATAGGGTAGCAGCAGCAGAAAGTGAATTTCCAGTTGTTACTGGTACAGGACTAAATCTAGCAACTGTGACACCTGCATCACCTACAATTTTCGTATAGGCACCAAGACCCATGACTTGAATGCCATTTCGTTTGGCATGGTTGCATATGGCAATAAGTTTTTTGTAAATAGGTTCGGGTTTGCTAGTTAGTAACATTTTTGGTGTTTCAAATAGGGTATAGATAATTCCCTTTGCTTTGCTGCCATTTAGGCTTGTGATTTCTCCGATCTCTCCGTATTTAACACCGGGTGCAAGAGTGATCATTTTTTCAATTACAGGATTAATTTTTTTACTGAAAGGGTAAATAAGTTTAAGCAAGGGATGTCTGAAAAGATCATTTATTGATAATGGGTGAACAATAAAACCAAAAATTTTAACTTCTTCAAGTCGGTCTTTGAAATCGACGATATTAGGTTTTAAGTTATAGGTATCAATCCACTCAAAGATGTCCTCATTGGTTATGGGTAACTTGCTTCCTTTGATTAATTGAAAGATTGCTTCTATCACCGCATAATTGATATCTTCATGACAAAACGGAGCTGGTGTGCAACTTATAATCCTGGTTATTCCTGCCTGTTCAAGCCGTTTTTTATTTTTACTATCTAGTCGATCAAGCACCATGGTTTTTCCAGACAGTTTGTCGAACTTGATTCTTTCAAGTTGTGCACAATTAGCAACATAAATATCACAATTATAAAATTTGGAAAGTGATTTATGTTTTAACAATTTTTCCTTCGTAAAATCTTTTTCGGTATAACCTTCTAATTTACTCTTTAAAAGAAATCTTTTGATAATATGAAAAAACCTTTCCACGCTCTTTTTTCCACTTAAGGTGAGTGGAATGCCCATAAGGAAATAAGGGTCGCAAGATATTAGTTCGTTGGAATATTCTTTAAAGATATTAAGGATCTTAGTTTGAATTATGCCACTAAAAAACCCTACTTTTTTGTTGATCATCAAATCGGGGTTAGTAATTAGATATTTTTGAATTGTCCAGGGAATGTAAATTTCTCTAAACTTACCTCCGTCGACCACCAGACTGTGTTTTACCAATTTACTTACTTGTGAGATAATGGGATGGGTGTAGTTTTTTTTCCCGATGCTACTTCCGCTTGGTAACCCTGAAATAGCGATGACATCCGCTCTCCCATCGTGTTTGGCAACCAGATCGCAATAAAGTTTAATGTTTAAATCAACACCATAATGAGTAATACGAAATTTTTGATCTGCAAATTCAATAACCTTGCTGAAATTTGTGTTCGGAGAGTTGGTTGAAATATTTATTATTTCTTTCATTGGTTATTTACGCTCTTGATAAAATTACTGAAGCCTTTGAAAAAAACATCTTGATAATTTTTAAATAAAAAATCATCTTTGAGTTTGGGATAATCTTTTATCCTATTGTCAATAATATAACCCCCGTGATCGTTCATATAGGGAATGATTTCATGGGGTATATCAAGTTTAAAAGCAAAGGCTTTGAAAAGTGATTGGAAAGTATCAAAAGGTTTGAAACTTCCAGCAAGTTTAAATTCAAGCTTGCAAGACTCCAGAAACTCTTTCACCGTAGGATTCTCTTTTGGAACAAGATTGTATATTTTTACAGGTTCATCTCCTTGAGGGTTTATTAACATGTGGGCTAACCAATCACAAACAATATCAACAGGTATGAGTGGTAAAATAGTGTTGGGGTTGAATGGAAACAATATGAAAGGAAGTTTTTTTATCACTTGAGTAATAAAAAATTTCCTTGATAAAAATTTAAGAAAATAATATGGTCCATCTATTCTATTTATTTTTCCAGTTTTACTATTACCCACTACAATACCTGGGCGATATATTCTGACCTTTGCGTTGCTAAAATTAGATTTTCGGACCAATAGTTCAGCAGACATTTTAGTTTGGGCATAATTATTGGAATACTTTACTTTCGGAATTTGTTCAATATTTTCAAAAAGATCTCCTTTAAGATCTCCTTTTACAGCTATGGTTGAGAGATGATGAAAATATTTTAATCTTGTAATTTGTGAGGCAAAGGTTAAAAGATTAAAGGTACCAATAATGTTAGTAAAATAGCATTCAGTGGCGTCGGCTTGTAAATCGTACAAAGCAGCTGTATGAAGTATGATATCAACGTTATTCAAAATAATTTCACGATCTTCTTGTTTGGTGAAAATCTGTCTTTCAGTAATATCACCTTGTACTAAAACGATATTGGAAGCTTTTAAATGCAAAGATTTATCTATTTTGGCAGGATTTCTTATCAAGAGATATATTTTGTCAAAATTTCCCTGAATTTTCGGTAAAATTTCGCTTCCAAGAAAACCGGTAGCTCCAGTAATTAAAATATTCATATATATTAAAATGCCTCAATCATATCCAATTCATAATTATGTTCTTGTATGCGACTACCTTTAAGACAAAAGCAATGTATGAAGTTAGGTTTAATGGTAATATCAAAACTTTGACTAGTTACTAACTGTTCTCCGTCACCAAAAAAAAGCAAAGGTTTTTTATCCAGATTGGTTAGTTTGATATTGTCTGTTTCAAAAAAAATTAGCTCGGGGTCATTTTTGGGGAAATTCCCTCTTTTAATATTAAGAATTGCTCGTACCAAATTCTTCCTGGTTTTGTGGTTAAAGATAGTCACATTAAATTTGCCGTCTTGATTGCACGTGGCAGGAGCAAGATTAAATTTGCCAGCAAGAGTCGGTTGATTGTTTATAAAAAGCATAGGAGTTTTTACTTTAAGAATTTTATTTTCCAGATCACTTGATTCTATTTGGATGTTGTAGGCAGGGAAATTCCACTTCAAAACATTAAATCCTAGTATCATGGAATAAATTTGATCTCCGGTATATCTCATAATATCTCGAAAAATTGGAAATTTTGATCTGAGCGCATTAATGGAAGTTGCGACATCACTGGCAAGTCCTATCCCACCATTAGTAATCATATATTTGCCATTTATGTTGATTAGATCAATGGGTTCAATTTGTCGGTTTTGGAACATGGTGATTATTTTTTTTATATTTCTACTGATACCTAATTCGCTGGCAAGATCATTAGCAGTTCCGGTTGGGATAATAAGTAGTCTAATCTGAGTTCCTGCTAATTCTTGGATTAAAACATTGGCAGTGCCATCTCCACCGACAGAAAATATATATTCGGTACTTTCTTTAATATCACATTCAACTTCTTTTTTTAACTCATCAATTGTGGGAGGAGTATGAATGATTAATTGATGGCGAAACAAATATTCCCTAAGTTTGTTCTCCCAAACAAATCGATCGGTACCACTGGCCTTAGCATTTAAATAAATGGATATTTTTGCCATAATTCATAGAGAATATAGGGATTATCTACTTAAGGCAATGAAGACATATAAATTATGTAAAATCTTCTAGAATTCTATATTGAATCTGATTTTCTTGGTAAGGTACACGATCTTTTTAAATAGGTAAAAAATATGAGTAATCAATATTTTAGTGATCTTAATTATTCTCTGGGAAACGAAGACACCAAAGTGGAATATGAAATGGTCAAAAAACTCAAACCTCTAACAATTATTGCTGTAAGTGGGTCAGGCAGTAGGGCATTGCCCTTGCTTGTATCCAATCCCCAAAAAATGATCTGTGTTGATTTGGCTTCTCAGCAACTTGCGTTGCTTCGGCTGCGCATTGAGGTGTTAAAAAAGCTTAGTTATGAAGAGTTTTTAAAATTTTGGGGATATGCCCCCTATGGGGAGGCTTTACAAAATCGAAATGAAAGAAAAGCTATGTTTGAAAAACTGTCTTTGCTCGATTCAGATAGGGACTATTTTTGTCATCTGTTTGTAAAAAAAGGCTGGGATTCGATTTTGTATGAGGGTAAATGGGAAAAAACGTTTTATTTATTTAGCCGGTTTGTTTATGCACTTTTGGGAAAAAGAAGACTTGAGCTATTTGACTGTATTACCCTTTCTGCACAGAAGGAATACATTAATAAGAAATTCCCTAGATGGAGGTGGATGTTTATTTTATTTGTTCTGGGAAATCGTTCCATGTTCAATGCGCTACTTTATGGAGGACACTTTGTTAAAAAAAATATTGCTAAGGGGTATTTTAATTTTTACAACGAATCTTTCAATTATTTGTTCAACCAGATTCTGGCAAGGGAAAACTTTTTCTTACAAATCTGTTTTTTGGGAAAAATAATTTTCAAGGAAGCAAACATTTTAGAAGCGCAATGTTTCTGTTTTGAAGAAATGAAAGATAATTTAAGTAGAAAATATACCGAGATAATTGAAGTGCAGGGAGATTTAATAAATGCCATCTGTAATCACACAAAGGTAGATTTTATATCTATGAGTGATGTTCCAAGTTATTTTTCAGGTGACATAGAAAAAAACTTCCTACAAAAGATCAAATCAAGTCTTTCTTTGGGGGCGATTATAGTTATTCGTAACTACTTACGTATTCCAGAATGTGACCAAAGTGGGTATGAGGACGTTACTGAACAATATCATGACCTCATTTCACAAGAAAAAGTTCAAGTGTATCAGTTTTGTATTTTAAGTTATAAGGGTTAACCAAGATTAATGTTTTCTAATGCCGCTAAATTGGCACCTAGGTGCACTAATCCTCTAGAACCATCCAAAGCAACTTTTTGTCCGTTTTTTATTTTTTCGGTTACGTTGGTAAGACCCACAATTGTTGGTATTCCCATTTCTCTTGCAACAACGGCTGAGTGGGACAAAATAGAGCCTTTTTCAATAAGTAATCCACAAATAGATGGGAAGATAGGAACCCAACCAGGGTCAGTTCTCTTGGTGACTAAAATCTCGCCATTCATTTGACAATCGTCCTGGGGAGAAAGAACTACTCTACATTCTTTTAATATGGTACCTGGACAACATGGTGTTCCTTTTAATACCTCAGGACCTAGGTTGAGACCCGCTAAAGGATCAGGCAAAGTTGGAGTAATTTTATTCGCCCGATAATATGGCCCATAAGTAAAAAATCTCTCCGGTGGTTCGGATCCACTTTGGTAATTATCATATTCCTCTCGTCTTTGTTCAATCAATTTTTTGTAGTCTGAGGTGATTGATCTACCTTCAATAGGGGCTATAATTTCATCTACTGAAAGTAAGTAAATATCCTTAGGGTTGCTAATAATGCCAGCTTCAAAAAATTTTCTGGAAATTGCATTAAAAATCTGCCTAGAAAGTCCAAAAACTTTGGTGCGGGTAAAACGAAGCTCTTCCCGGTTCTTTACGGCTTTTTTCGTTTGTTTTACCACCCAGAAAAAAAGTTTTTTTCTATTAAAAAAGAATAGGATATTTTTTGAGGGTATCAATCTTAAGCAATGTGTTTCAGCGTTGGAAGCTTTTTCCTTTTCCTTTTTTTCTAAAGATTCCAGATCAATGTTTCCTTTTACAAGATAATTTTTGAGCATGGTAAAGATGAAACGTGGATTTTCTTTTAATGAATCTACTTCCAATTTTAGTTCGTTAACACATCTAAAACCATACGCTTCAATATATTCTTTAAGTTTTCTAGATAGTTCAAAAAATTGTGGCCTAGGTTCTTCGTTGATAAGCTGACGTGTTAATTCATCTTCGCTGAGATCTAGGATATAGTTTTTCATCGTTGGATCGGATAAAATCCAGTTTGACATTTTAATCAAATCTTTGGTTGGTTTTGTGCTTTCAAGATCTCCTTGTGCACACAATAGGTCATTTTGAATACTTCCGGTTTCATCAATTTTCCAGGAGATAATTAATTTTTTTAAAACTCCGTAAAAAATCATTGTAAAAAAATCATTAACAATTGGAGTTTTCCAATTTCCCAGAAGGTCACGTTGTAACCCTCGATAAATATTTACCAGTTCCACTTCACTAAGGTCATCAAAAGGTTTGTGGGTTGCCCAGTTTTTGGTAGTCTCAAAATTTTGATAGAAAGCTTTTATAGATGTATCAATGACCATAAATTGCTTAATGATCAGAAAAATACCCCTAAAAAGTGTTGGTAACTCAATAAAATAGCGCCTATAAAAAGATAATTCCCCTTCTTTTTTTTCTACATCTCCGGAATCTTTAACCCCCATCATGGATTCCATAAACTCCCGATTAAAGTTGTAACCAGGAAGTAACTTCAAGGTTTTATACCAATTAGTGAGGTTATAATAAATGCGACCATCTATGTTTCCAAGCATAGTGGCAAAAACGGAGCTCATCTCATTTATTCGTTTCAAGTCAGTTCCCATTAGGTTGTAAAATTGTCGGTAAACCTGATCGTATGCAAAACTTGCAAAACTAAAGGTGAGAGGGCTGGTTACGCCGCTATAGCTTTCCACAATATTAGAATTATCCCATATAGTTTTTTCGAAGTTTCGATTGATACCTTTAAGCGTGGTAATAGGTCTGGTTTGTAAAACATAGCAAGATTCATTGTCATAGGTCCATTCTATGTCTTGCGGAATTTTTCCCTGCTCACTTTCGATTTTTTTTCCTAGCTGGTATAATTCAGTTATTTGATTGTCGTTTAGGCAAGGTACGTTTCTTTTAGTTTCAGGAACACTTAGGGTGATGGTTGATTGTAGGGTTTCTTCATTAAACGTGATCATCTGTTCTTTTTCAGCCACCTCTTTTTTATTGATAGTTGCCTTATTAGAAATAATCCAGTTATCACAATTTAAAACACCCGAGACCACTCCTTCGCCAATTCCCCAAGTGGCAGAGACTACCATTTCGTCTGGGTTATTGGTAAGTGGGTTGGCAGTAAAAAGAACACCTGATACTTCTCCGAAAATCATTTTTTGAACAATAACTGCCATTTTGATATTAAGTAATTCAAGATGGTTTTGATGGCGATAACTAAGTACCCTTGATGAAAAGGAAGAAGCGTAACATTCTTTGATCTTTTCAAAGACATTGCTTTCTCCTTTTACATATAGAAAAGAATCCATTTGACCAGCAAAAGAAAAATCACTTCCATCTTCATCTACAGCAGATGAACGTATTGAAAAATAAGTTTTATCCAGAGAAAATGAAGATTCTGATTTAATTAAAAGTAAAATTTTAGTTTTAAGCTCTGGAGAAAAATTTGTAGATAAAATGAGTTGTTTTAATTCATGTTCACTTTTTTCTAGTTCCCTAATATCATCAAGTGGTCTTCTTTGGATAATCTCTTTTATCTGATGACCAATATCTTTGGTAAATTCTTCAAAAAGGGTAATATCTAGTATGATAAAAGGAGGAACATTGAGGCCATTTTTTTTAAGGGCTTCAAGCCCCATACCTTTTCCACCTATTAACTGTGTTCGATTTTTCATTTTCAATTTTCCCTTAAAGCTATTTAAGCAAAGCTAAAATAATAATGTTAACATGGTTTCCCAACAGACAAATAATTCCACCTAGTTCAACTAGTTTTGAATTTGCAGTAGTTGGATTTTTTACAAACTTAAATAATAGTAATGAACTGATCAAGAATAAAAGAAAGCTAGTAACGTTATTCCAAGGACTCATTCCAAATATTACATAAAAGATTGCACAAATAATAAAAATTAAAAAATAACTGCAGGTTAAAATTGTAGCAGTTTGGGGAATTCCCCAAGCCTTAGTATAGCTGTCTGCGTGTTTATGTTCGCGTTCTTTTGACCACGTTTTTCTTGAAATCTCATAGGAAAAAGATAAAAGAGCGACAAATAAAAAAGATAGCCAAATTTTAATATTAAAAAGGAAAAAAGGATTTCCGGTTTGTAGCGACGAACACATTGCATAACTAATCATAATAGGTAATATAGCTTGATGAGAAAGAAGATATAGAGTGATGGATTTTTTTAGCGTCTTTGATATAAAGAATTCTTTAAACATTAAAAAAGAGTAGCCAAAAACTGCACACCACCAAAAGAATTGTTCTCTGGATGAAATTAGATTTAAAACAATTTGTATTAAAATAACTCCAATCAGTAATTTTCTAAGATCATTTAAAGTTACAATGCCACGAGAAAGCAGCCTTTCTGGGTAAGCAGCGCAATCATCCTGATAATCTTTAAATTCATCAAAAAGTCGTATGTGGAAAAAGATAAGAAAAAGTGTGAGTAATCCAATAAGCATTGGAAAGTTGAAGATGTAGTTAATCTTGTCAAAGTAACTAAGTTGTCCCAAATAAAAGCTGCTAAGAGAAAAGCAGGTGACAAAGAGTAAAATAGCGACAACGGGAAAACGCTCATTGGTGTAAAGCAGAATTCGTTTGAAAAAGTTCTCATTTTTAAGTTGTTCAATTTGGTCATTGCTGTACATTTTTAATACCTCACTATAATCAACCTTACTGTTATGTCGTTTATCGACGGGAATGTTGTCTGTAAAGATGATTTTGGATGGGTGAATGTTTAGTTCACTTAATTTATTTTCAATTTTTAATCTAGTATTGCCTTGTTTAGCTTCTGGCTTCACGGAAACTAATAAAGCGGTGGTTTTTTTCTTGGAATCGAACTGAAAGTAAGCGCATTTATTTACTTCATCTAAGTGATTAATAACTGGTTCAACTTGTAAAGAGAAACGAATTTGATCATTTTCATTTATTACGGCATTTATTCTTCCAAGCATGAAAAGTTGATTTGATTCATTCTGGTAGCCAAGATCACCGGTGCGGTGCCAGATGTTGCCCTGGTCATCGATATATTTGTTTTCTCTGAAGGCTTCTTCGTTTTGGTAATATTTTTTCCCAACAAATGATCCGGTTAAAATAATTTCTCCAATTTCTCCCGCTGGTAATGGAGAGATATCAGTCAGGCTAGAGCGCGAGAATCTAATTATACGAGCATCGATTTTTTCAACTGGAACACCTAAAGTAATCCCCTTACCTTGAAGTGTGATTTCTTTAGTGTCTTTTAAAACTTTATCAGATGAAAGAAGTGCAATTGGTTCAGCTTCTGTTGATCCATAAACCAAGTATAATCTAGCATTGGGCATGATTTTTTCTAGGGATGAAAAAAGCCATGGGTTAACGGGCCCCCCCCCGGTAAAAAATTTTTTCATGGAAGGTAGTGTAACTGAATGGTTTAAAGCATAATCTGTTAGTGGTTCAATGAGAGCAGGGGAACAAGTCATGCTGGTTATTTTATAAGTATTAATTTGTTTTATTACTTTGAGTGGTGAAAATGCCGAAATTTTTCTTAGATCTGCATCGATGATGACACTAGTAATACCGCTACCTAGATTGCCAAGCACAAAAACTGGAAACATAGCAAGATCTATGTCACTAGTTTCATGAAAATAATATTCTTCATGAGCAGCATGTTGGGCATTTAAAAAACCGTGAGTGCGGTCACAACCTTTTGGGTTATTGGTAGAACCGGTAGTGAATGTAATGAGTGCAGTATCTTCCTGGTCCATTTCTTCGCAGATAATTTCATTGTTAGATGACAAGTTAGCTTTTGATTTAATTGTATCCAACATAATTTTGTTTTTGATATTTGAAATTTCTTTAGCTTTTAACATTAAAATAACGGCTTTTTTAATAAAAATTAAAAAATTAGGGCGCACTTTTTTAAGACAATTATTTATATAATCTTTAGAGGCCCATGGATCAATAAAGACAGCAATGGCACCCATGTGAAATAAAGCTGTAATTAGAACATAAAGATCAATTTTTACTGGAACTAAAAGATAAACACGATCACCTTTTTTTACTCCCATTTCTTTTAATGCGTTTATGGTTTGATTAACTTTTTTATGGAAATCTCCAAAGGAAATGGATTTGCCATCTGGCTCTATAATAGCAGTTTTTTGTGGAAATTTTTTGAATGTTTGCAATGCCGGTGCAACTAGATTCATGTCAATTCCTTATGAAGAAGTTCGTAAACTCCAAAAATATCTGCACAATTAGAATAATTCCCAGATGGATTATCGGCAATAAAAAGAGCATGTATTGCCTCTTTATAATTTGCATGTAGAGCGTGTTCATGCACCCAATACATAAGTGCTTTCCCCAAGCCAATTTTTCTAAAATCTGGGTGAACTGCCATGGTTTTAACTAAAAGGCGATCAACTTTCCTTTTTTTGATTAAAAAAGTAAGCTTCGCCCAAAGATGCTGTTTGCCTTTCATGTCTCTTATTGCATCAATGTAATCTGGCAAGCAGAATAGAAAACCAATGAGATTGTTATTCTTTTCAGCAATACAAAAATAATTGGGATCGATTAAGGACTTTCCATCTCGATACATCGTATAGAATTCGTCATACGAAATAGGTGTATAGAGAAAATTATCACAAAAAGATATTTTACAAAAATCGTATAGTTTTTTAATTTCTTGATCAAAGTTATTAAGTGATATCGGACGAAGCGTGATTTCGGCCTTGATTAAATTTAAAAAAGCTGAAGTGTTTTTTGAAACTAGATTTTGCATTTCCTGGTGATTAAGTTTTCTTGAAAAATAGCTTTGGAGTATTTGATATCCATAATTTTTGAAAAATTCTGGATAATAAGCGGGGTTATAGGGTTCAAACAAATATGTTGGATGATTAAAAGAAAAAGTTTTAAAGCGGTAAGTATGCCATGTTGTGAAATTAATGGGGGCAATAATTTTCTTTATACCATGGTTGTTTTTGAAATAATTTTCAATGATTTCCATAATTTTTGTAAAACAAACATTATCCTTGATACATTCAAAAAAACCAATTAAAGCAGTTTGATTACCCGCTAAATTGATATCTGGATGGATAATTCCCATTGCACGTGCTACCGGCGAATTATTCATATAAAGAATGAATTTTTTATGGATAATTTTTTGATAAATAGGATAATTGGCTTTTAAATATTTTGCTTCACTATCTTTGAAAGAGATCAATCGATTAGGATCATTTCGGTAAATTATGGTGGGTAGCTCTATAAATGACCTGATTTTGTCTTCATCGAACTCAAAAATCTCATGTCTGTAAATTCTATTCATATTCTTCTTTTTTGTAGCCGCACCTTTTTTTGTCTATTAAACTCACTCTTATACCAAGACTGTAATATGTCTATAAGTTTGAAAATTTTGCCGGGTATTTTATGGAATCAAAAAATCTCTATCATTGCGAAAATTTAGAATTTAATTATTTTTCAGGTAGTCAAATCATACCAGCTCTTCGAGGAGTATCTACTGAAATTAATTTCGGTGATTTTGTATGCTTGAGCGGTCCCAGCGGCTCAGGTAAATCAACCCTTCTTAATTTACTGGGAATGATTGAACCCGTTCAAAAAGGTGTTATGACTTTTAAGAATTTAAAGGTCGGCGAACTTTCTGAATCACAAAAGAATCATCTACGGCGTCATGAACTTGGTTTTATATTTCAATTTTTTCATCTTATGCCTACCCTCTCAGCTTATGAAAATGTTGAATTTTTTCTTTTGAGACAGGGTATAACTAAATTAGAACGCGAACAAAGAGTAAAACAAGCCTTGGAGTCAGTCGGAATATGGGATTTTAGAAACCAAAAACCACTGGAGTTAAGTGGTGGACAAAGACAAAGGGTTGCTTTAGCACGGGCCTTAGCTAAAAAGCCTTCAGTTATTATTGCAGACGAACCAACAGCAAGTTTGGACCAAAAAACCGGACGAGAAGTGGTGGATATTCTTCTTGAACTTAATCAAAAACAGGGGGTGACAATTGTTCTCGCTAGTCACGATCCAATGGTAATCGAGAGATCTCCCAGAAAACTTTTACTTAGAGATGGATTGCTTACCTGATTACGTCAAGATTTACAGGAGTTTGAATGAAACTAATTATAATTGCATATAAAAATCTTCTTAGAAATACTCGAAGGACATTTACCATACTTCTTACCATTACCTGCGGTATGGGCGCACTTTTTTTATATCATGGTTTTAACTCGGGGATTATGAATCAATATAAATTTAATTGTATTCGTTCACGGTATGGACATGGCCAGATCAATTTAAAAAATTATTTGGATAAAACTTATGAGAAACCATGGGAGCATTGGATAGAGAACTACCAAGAAGTTGAGAGTTTTCTTAAGGAACAGCCTCAAGTAAAACATGTATTTCCTCGTCTTCAATTTTTTGCACTTTTAACGAACGGGAAAATTAACGTCTCAGGAAGAGGGCAAGGTATTGATGGTGTTGAAGAAGATAAATTTTTTACTGCGATGAATGTAGAGGAAGGAAAAAATTTAAGCAATGAAACAGATGGTATTATTTTGGGAAAAGGACTGGCGAGAACTCTTAATGTTGGTATAGGAGATAATGTAACCGTGCTTGCGAATACAGTCTATGGAAGTTTAAATGGAGTTGATTTGCAGGTCGTTGGCATTTTTCATACAGGTGCTAAAGATTTTGACGATGTTGTTTTTAGATTGCAATTAAAACAAGCACAAACTCTTTTAGATACCAATAAAGTTGAAAGTGTATCCCTTGGCCTTTATAAAGATGAGGACTGGCAACAAGTGGCATCCCTTATATCTGATCGATTTAAAAATCTGGAAAGTATTCCTTTTGAAATTCTAGATAAGGTTTACTATAAACATGCAGTAGATTTTTTGAAAGCTCAATTTGACGCTATTAAAATAATTATTTTAATAATCATTATTCTAGGAATATTCAATACTATTTCAACAGCAGTGTTAGAAAGAAAGCAAGAGATCGGAAATCTTAGAGCGAATGGGGAGTCTGTTGCTGATGTTATGAAACTTTTCTCTTTAGAAGGACTTCTTATGGGTATTATTGGAAGTTTGTTGGGTCTATTTGCTGCTTGGCTTTTGAATAATACTATCCTTATGAACGGAATATTAATGCCTCCCAGTCCTGGTATCACCAGACAATTTCATGTTTTTGTTGAACTGCAACCAAGTTACTCGCTTGTGACGTTTGCTCTCGGACTAGTTACTTCATTTATTGCCACCTTTTTAGCAACTTTAAAAGTCGTAAGAAGGCCTATTGGGGAATTACTTCGTTCTCACTAAGATATAAGGAGATATTATGCGACTATTTCTTTGTTTAATAATATGCATTCAGGCTTTTTCAGTAAGCTCTAAAGAGGTTGATGTCAATACCATCCTTGTGAAAGCTGATGCAATTCGAAATCCATCTGATTCTTTTTTTATGGAAGTCAGGTTAGAAAATAAGGGAGAGAGTGATGAAAGCCTGTTTGAGGTTTTTACTAAAGGTAAAGATAAGACGTTGATCAAAACGATCATGCCTACGATGAATAGAGGCAGGAATCTTTTAATGCTTGAAGAAAACATGTGGGTGTATATTCCAAATCTCAAGCGTGCTGTGCGGGTTTCTCTCGCACAAAAATTAACCGGCCAAGCCGCCAACGGTGATATTAGTCGGATGAGATGGGCTAACGATTATGAACCAAAACTAATAGGTCAAGATAATGAAAGTTGGAATCTTTTTTTAACAGCTAAGAAAAAAGGTTTAACCTACGATAAAATCCGTATTTGGGTTAAGAAGAATAGTTTCCAACCAATTAAAGCAGAATATTTAACAGTCAACGAAAAAGTTTTGAAGACTGCGCAGTTTTATGAATATAAACAAATCGCAGGCGGAATCAGACCAACCAAAATTTTAATTGAATCAGCATTAAACAAGGAAGAGACCAGTCTAATTGAAATCAAAAAAATGGAAGTAAAGGATTTTCCCGAGACCAATTTTCAAAAAGATAATCTTCAATAGATATGAAGAACAAAATAATAACTTTTCTTATCTTTTTTTTGTCAAACTCAATTTACGCTGTACCTATACTTACTGGCGAAGCCATGTTTGATTACGCTCATTTATTAAAAACTTCAATTTCAGATGAAAAGGACTTAGTTAGATCTAGACCTTCAGTAATGGTTAATTTTTTGAGTCCACTTAGTACTAACGAAAAAAAATCATCATCATTTGATATTGATGGAAGTTTTTACGGGTACGCCAATTTAAAGGAAGGTGAAAGCGGCAAAAGCGAGTTTCGAAAATTGGTTATTAATTATAAAGATGACCATCACGTCGTAAATCTTGGTTTGCAAAATATAAGTTGGAGCGAGACCTTTGGCGTAAACATCATGGATGTAATCAATCCTAGGGACTATGCATTTTATATTTTTGATGATTTGAACATGAGTAAAATTCCAGTCAATCTGATCAATTATCAATATTTTTATAATAATGTTTCCCTTCAACTCATCTATAACCCCGAGGCGCGCATTGATAGACTAGCCCAAAGCGGTTCTTTGTTTGACCCGTACGCAAAATTTAATATACCAATTGAAAGGTCACCTGCTCCCGAGACATTTTCCGATAGTGAATATGGTGGAAAAATCAGATATTTATTCAGTGGAGGGCTTGATTTGGGATTTATTTATTACTCTCACTTTAATAGAAATCCAGTGATTTATCTTGATCCATCCTTGAATAAGCTGCATTCACATCTTGAAAAAGTAAACAGCTTTGGACAAACTTTTTCTTTTGTATTTAAAGAGCTAGTTTTTAGAGGAGATTACCTTTTTACACCAGGCACTCCTTACTCTACCAATGATATGAAATTTCGCTATAGCGATAGACACCAAGCCATTCTGGGAGGGGACTATAGCAATGCCGAAGGATTTTCATTGGGTGTACAACTTCATATGGATACATTGCTAGATCATCAATGGATAAGTGCTCAAATTAAAAATAGTTTTTTTAAAGAGTCTTTTAGGCCATCATTTATGGTATTTTCTGGTTTTGATAATAAGGATTTGTGGGCAAGAGCTGAACTTAGTTATTATTATAATTCTAATCTTCAAATTACTCCTCAGTATAATTACCTTTCAGGAAAAAATGGAGAAGGGGTTTTTGGAGAGTTTACCGACAAAGACTATTATCAGTTGATGGTGAAGTATTTGTTCTAATATTTTGATTTTTTCTAATTGTTGAGATCATATCGAGTGAGTGGCAGTGATCAAAGTATTGCTGATTTATGTGATCTTGGAAAAGTTGAAACGAGAGCGGGTAAAAGAAAGTAATTCGGGGAGAAGGCGAGAAATTTAGTTGGTTAATACCGCAAAATTTGGCTAACTAGCCCGAGGTTATGTGGTTATTATTTAATAAATTTCACATATATGTCGAAACGTACCAATGAAAAAATTAATGTCTACTTATAAATTATATTTTTTAGTTTTTTTTCTTTATAGTAGTTTTTTATTCAGTCAATTATCATCGACTGATTATTTAATTGAAATGGAACAGACAAGAATTAATAGGAGTGTTGATACATCCCTAATTATGTCTCCTACTATCGAAGGCCAACAAGAATTTTATCGACCAGAAAATAGAAACTGGTTTGCAATAAAATCCGTTTGGGTACCAGAAGATGAGTTGTATGTTGCGGAGGCAAAAGAACTTTTTCCGAAGGATCTTCGAAAATACTTTACCAAAGATGAAAATGGTAAAATTTATTATAAACTTCTTATCCACCCTGAATCTGAACAACTTTATAAGAAAATTACTGATAAATATCCTTCGTTTATTGAATTTGAAGCAACGTCAACTTCTTCTAGTAGAACAGTATTGATACGATCAAAAGAAAATAAGCAAATTAGTTTTTTTGGTAAATTATCACTTGATGTCAATCTGGGGGGTGTTGTTAGAACTGTACCGAAAGGTGAAGTGTCCAGAAGCGTAGGTGTTGCAGAATATGTAAGTAAAGTTCAGCACAAATTGGATTCAAATTACCAAATGATGCCTGATGTTTTCGGGATCAATCCTAAAAGTATGCAAAGAGGTGGGATGTTGATACGCCCCATACCCGAAGCTGTCAAAGATTCTACTATTCGACTTGTTCCATTGTTTTCTCTTTACGCTGATCATGCGGAAGGAACGCTGTTAAAAAAACTTGCTGAAGAATCTAAGCTTAGTCCACGTGAATTTGTTAAAAAGAAAATTTTAGAGCCATTTCATAAAGCTTGGGTAAGTTGGGCCGTTAATGGACCAATCGTTATGGAAGCACATGCTCAAAATGTTTTAGCTGAGTTGGATAGTGAAGGGAAAATGACTGGGAGATTTTTTCATCGAGATATGGGTGGATTTAATATTGATATGAATTCTCCTCACTTTGATCAGAAAAATCGAAAAGATATGATTGTTTTTGATGATTTAGAAGAAGAATATCATTTAAAATTCTCCAAGAAAGCTCAGATACAATCATATAATATTTATTTCGAAGGTGGTTTTTTGTATAACGTGGATAAAGAATTGATTAAAATTGATCCCAATTATACTAAAGGGGATATTTATAAAACATCGAGAAATATTTTTGTTAAAAATTTAGCTTTATATTCGCACCTTGGGACAAAAGGATCTTTTCAAGATACAACGATTCGCAAACACTTAGATACGATTGATAATATTTCAGCTTCAGATAATAAAAATTTAAATTCAAAAACTGCTGGCACATTTTCACGTATACAAACTTGTTTGTTACAAATAGGTTCTTTTTCAAAATAAGAAGTAATAGGAGATTGAATATAAAGAAGCACTGACGGTCTATTATTAGAGCTTCTTAATTAAATTGAAAGCAAAAGAGTTTTAAATGCTAAAAAATTCATGGTAGTCTACAAGTGTCTTATTTTAAAGTTTTTGCAAAATAATCATTAGTTTTTAATGCGAAAAAAATGTCATAATGGAAATTAAAAAAAATCTCGCACAAAGGCGAGATTTTTTATTCAAATAGTTGTCTATTCAATTTTCTTTTTAAACTAAACTTCATTAACACTTATATTATTGATACCATTAAATATTCTAATAGAGTCAAAGAGCTGTACATTGATGTCATTAAAAATGGCTAATTTTAAAGAAACTTTCTGGGAAATTTTGGGTATAGGAATCCATCTTTGTTTGCCCTCGAGGTGTGAGGCATATAGATGAGCTACTTATTCGCGGATTTGGGATAAAATTGTCACTAAGTAATTTCAATAAACTCATAATTTGGTTACCAACAGAAAAACTTAAATTTATGAAAATTTTAAATTTCGGTAACAGATATTTTGGATCAATTCGTTAGTTCTTACTCAGAATTGAATGTTTTTCAATGTACGTTGCTTTTGATTTTAATTTACACTATAAGTTAGATATTATTTTTTTAGGGTACAGCCTCTGGGAGAGGATTATGAAAATAAAACGGTTCGCTATGGGTTATTTATGTGTACTACTCATTAGTATTTCTTCTGTTTTAGCAGATGATTGGAGCCACCAATATTTTATTTCGAATTCTGAAACTGGAAACGTAAAAATTTCTTTGGATTATATAATTGATAGAAATGAGGATGTTAATGGACAGATTCTTAATATGCGGATGTACGCTGCGAATATTTGGATCAATGTTCAAGCGGGAAAGCATATTACCTCATCAGACGTTGTTGAAGCTTATTTGGTGAGAGAAGGTGGACAGCGAAGCATTTATAATCAGTCCATCTTTTTAGAATATGATGCCAATGATAATAGATTTACTGGTAAATTTCAAAATGTGTTATTCAGTGAGCAGATTTGTCCTGCTGTTTATGCTTCCTATAATAATCGGTGGTATTGTGAAGGCGGTTGGAGATATGATGATAGCCTAATCAGTAACGCAAAAGTGGCCATTAGGATAAACAATTCATGGTCGCTGGTTGACCCCCAAAGCGGATCTCATGATTTCAGCTTTGTTTTTATGAAATAATAAAGGATTTCTTTTATTCTATCTTAAATCTGCTGATAAAGTTCATATAAATTCTATTATATGAAATCCCACATAGAGTTTTGTAGCTTTTTCAATTTTCACTTAAATATCGATTTAATGGTTGGAACTATACGGTCCTGCGAAATGCAGAAATCCTTTTTGTTAAGTAATATTTAATCGCCAAAAAAAAGATCACTAACAAAAGGGATTCTATACAGAAAAGGAAGATGGCAGAACAGATATTTCAAAAGATAGTAATCAAATCAGATAACAGTGTTTGTTTATATGTATACGATGATGTTCTTGCTCAAAATAAAAAAGCCCTCTCGAGGAGGGCTTTTAATGACACAAGTTCAACCAGTGACATAAATGGTGGGACTACTGTGGGTCGAACACAGTGCTGCTTTCGGCTCCTGCCTTCGCAGCAGACCTACATCCTGTAGGCCACCACCCTCCGGGCTAGTCAGCTATTGGAAGCAAAGTAAGTCATGAAAACAAAAAAGCCCCAAGCTTACGCCTGAGGCTTTTTTATTTTGGTGGGACTACTGTGGGTCGAACACAGGACCGCCCGGTTATGAGCCGGGAGCTCTAACCAACTGAGCTATAGTCCCATAAAGGACTTGTATTATGCA